>Ga0070749_10000797_pt1 | contig 21216 bp, 30 predicted proteins | sample VirMetDEL_Nov_18_FD_75180 | JGI IMG/M metagenome (GOLD analysis project Ga0070749, IMG submission 75180) | Aqueous microbial communities from the Delaware River and Bay under freshwater to marine salinity gradient to study organic matter... | ecosystem: Environmental > Aquatic > Marine >...
CCTTGGAACATTTTTGAGAGGTGTTTGCAATCCAATCTCACGGTAAGAGCCGTTTCCTGGAGGTGTTATGGCTAGACGCGAAGGTGCCCGTGCCAGTGGGGGCGTAGGCGCGAGAGGCCGCAAACCAGAGTCCCCGGTCAATCGGGTGCTGCGCGGCGCGGCGACGTTCAAGGAAATCGTGAAGTCAATGGTCATTCAGGTCCCGGCCATCACTACTTTTCCTCCGCCTCCAGATATTCTGGCAGGCGAAGCGAAGAACGAATGGATCAGGATTACGACGATACTGCAAGAGCATCAGGTCGAACTGTTGAATCCGCTGGAGCTCTCCATGCTGGAAGTCTATTGCACAGCTTGGGAGATCTACCGGCTGCGAGCGAAGCAGTGGCGGAACAGGAAGAACGACAAGACCGCCAACATGCTGAAGAACGCGACGGACAATCTGTACAGATACATGGACGCGATGGGGTTGACGCCCTATGCGCGCCTCAACATGCTGAACCTTGACACTTTGAAGCAGCATCAACGTGCCAGCAATCCCACCGGAGACACCAATCATGGCCGCAGAGAGTTCGAAAAGAAAACAGAAGCAGAGAAAGCAGAGCTTGCCAAGTTCGTCAAGTCGTCGAATCAAGTCGCCCGCAACTACAACGGCACCGGCCGACGCGGCAACCGCGCTCCCCTCTCCGCCCCCACGTTCGGCGAAGCGCAGAACAAGGGTGGCAAGAACGACAAACGAGCGTGGAACGATTTCTAGGTTTAGCGCTGAGATGTTCTTGCGACCGGATGACCCGGCTACGCCGCGTCGCATAGAGCTTGTCAACATCGCGTTGGACTATTGTTACGGGGTGCTGTCTGGCGATGTGATTGCGTGCAAGTGGATCAAGGCGGCGTGTCAGCGTCAGTTGGACGATCTTGAGCACAGTTTGCGGGATGACCCCGACTTTCCGTACATCTTCGACGTTAACTCAGCCGGCAAGATCTGTGATTTCATCGAGCGTCTGTGTCACGTCAAAGGTTCGTGGGCGCGAGTGCGCAATCCGCACGAGAAGGCGCGTATCCGGCTGGAGCCGTGGCAGGTGTTCGGGCTTACCACGTTCTTCGGTTGGTTGCGGCGCGATACTTTGCTGCGGCGATTCCGCACCGTTTACGAAGAAGTGGCCCGCAAGAATGCCAAGACTACCAAGCTCGCCGGTGTAGGTCTGTATCTGATGGCGGCAGACAATGAACCTGGATCTGAAGTGTACTCTGCTGCTACTACTCGGGATCAAGCGACCATCGTGTTCGACACCGCCCGCATGATGGCGGTCAAAGATCCGGAACTGTGCGCTCGCTTCGGCATCGAATTGTATCGCTTTCAGATAGGCATCCCCGGCAATGCCTGTCTCTTCAAGCCTTTGTCTGCGGACGGTCACACTCTGGACGGCTTGAATGTGCATGGCGGGCTGATCGACGAACTGCACGCGCACAAGAGCCGCGCTGTGTACGATGTGATTGACACTGCGACAGGATCCCGCGAGCAACCTGTGATGTGGAGCATCACGACGGCGGGATTTGATCTCGGGGGTGTCTGCTATGAGAAGCATGTCTACTCCAAGAAGGTGCTGAATGAAACGCTGCATCGGCACAACGGTCTTGGCTACAAGGTGGAGAGCGAGGGTATCCGCGACGACACGTGGTTTGCGTTGATCTATACGTTGGACGACGGCGACTCTCCGTTTGACGAAGAAGTATGGCCGAAAGCCAACCCCAATCTGGATGTCTCCGTGTTCAGGCTTGACATTCGCCGCAAGGCGCAGGTCGCGCAGCGCGTGGCGTCGGCACTCAACAACTTTCTCACGAAACACATGAACGTCTGGTGCAATGCCAGCGAAGCCTGGATGGACATGCGCAAGTGGTTAGCTTGCGGGGATCCCACCCTGAAGGAGAGCGATTTTCTGGGTGAACAATGCTACGTCGGGCTGGACTTGGCCAGCAAAGTGGACATCGCAGCCAAGATGAAGGTCTTCTTTGAACACAAGGAGGACGGCATTCACTACTATCTGTTCGGCACTTACTATCTGCCGGAAGAGCGCATAGAGCTGGAGGAGACCGCCAGCTACAAAGGCTGGGCGCAGGAGAATCATCTGACAGCCACCCCCGGCTCCTCCATAGACATGGATCTCATAGAAGAGGATCTTCTGCGAGACACCAAAGCCTACTACGTTCTCGGCGTGGGCTATGATCCGGCGCAGGCGACGCAGCTCGTTCAACATCTTGATGAGCATGGCGTGCCGATGGTGGAGGTGCGTCCTACGGTGTTGAACTTCTCAGAAGCAATGAAGGAATTCGAAGCGGCGACGTACGAAGGCCGCGTGCATCACAATGGAGATCCGGTGTTGACGTGGATGGTAGGGAACGTCGTTTGCAAGATGGATGCGAAGGACAATGTGTATCCCAGGAAGGAGCGCAACGAGAATAAAATCGACGGTGTAGTGGCGGCAATCATGGGTATCCGTTTGGTTTTGATAGGCGGCGGCGAGAACATCTACGAAAGCCGCGGGCCGCTTTAACGAGAGAGTTCTTCCCCGTACAATATGCGGGGCCAAAATGCAAGGGGGGCACATGGCGCTCAAATCGGTTGCAGTGGTCGTCGCGAAGGTGGACACCGAGGATGGTTACAAAGCCGGTGATCCGGTTTCTTACACTACAGATCTGGGTACGAAGATCGACGAGACGAAGTATGAGCTCATCGATCTAGGCATGTTCGAGGAAGGCAGAATCGATTTCAGCACGAAAGAATACAACAAGCTGACGAAGACGCTGAAAGATCGCCCCGCAGTGGAAGACCCGGTGCAGACTTTGCTGGCTGTTCCCAAGTGGAGCAGTGATCAAACCGAACAGGCTCTGCGGTATATGCTGCGCGCTCTCTACCCGACGCGAGAGGTCTAGCATTCGTGGCAACGTGGCCGACGACAGCAAACGCGCAGAAGGTGGTGCCGAGTGCTGCCGCCGGGGTAGCTGTCACTCCAGTCGTAACGGCGTGGGCGAATTCATCGTGGTATGAAGTGACGTCCTCGATGCCGGTGAATGCGCTGATCACGGGCTGGTCGCTTAATCACGCCACAGCTTTTCAGTATGAGATTGACATCGGTGTCGGCGCCGCATCGAGCGAAGTTGTGGTAGCGACTTACGCCGGCAGCCATGAATCGAACGTCTGCCATTCGCATCACCACGCCCCCATTCCGGTGCGCATTGCTTCGGGTTCACGTGTAGCTGTTCGGATTCGTAAGAGTGGGTCCAGCACCGCTAATCGTGCGTTCAAGTTGATGTATGTCGAAGATGACAGCAACCTTCCTTATGCCGCAGATGTCCCGGGGGTTGCTCCGTCCGCCGCAGCGGGGGCATCGGTCACACCGAGCGGCACAGCATGGAACGCTTCGAGCTGGGCTCAGCTTCATTCCGGGTTGACGGATGTCGTCGCGCTTGGGGTAGTCGTTGATATCGGAGCTGCCGCCGAGTTCGAGATTGAAGTTGGCATCGGCGCCGCGTCGAGCGAAGTTGGAATTGGAAAGGTAGTCAGTGCTCGCACCGCCACTGGCGGGGTCTCTTATTTTCTTCCTTTCGCGATTCCGATCAAATGTACGGGAACCAATAGGTTCGCAGTCCGCATCAGAAAGAGCGGGACAAGCACGACAGCATGGGGGATAAAACTTGCTTACGTCGATGCGGATAGTCTAGCGGCTGCGCAGAGCCTCTACTACACTACTGCAGACTTGAAGAAAGTTTCTCTGAAAGCTGACGTCTACTTGGGTGTCGTACTTAATGGAAATGGCACGGCTTGGGCAAACGGCGCATGGACACAGTTGATTGCCAGCACCGCTGAAGAATATTTTCTCGCGGCATTCATAGACAACTGGTGGTACTCCAGCGGTATTGAGTATGAGATAGATGTCGGTGTCGGCGCCGCGTCGAGCGAAGTGGTGATCGCAACCTTCGCTGGGTATAACTCCGGAAATTGGGGACGACCTCCACAATTGATGTTGTGGTTCTTGTTCGATTCGATCGCGGCCAGTTCTCGTGTCGCATTGCGAATTAGAAAATCTGGGACGACAACTGGTTCGATTCTAGAAGGTGCGATCGCAGTCTATGAGGCTGACGAGCTATGACTGCGATTTCACATTGGGTTTCTACCAATCACAAGCAGCTTGTTCTCCCCGACGCCAACACTGGAACGAGTGTTGATACGTCAGCGTCTGCGCAGGCGTTTGGTTCTTGGGTTGAGATGACTTCGGGGATTACGGGGGCCATTCTCATCGTCGGTTTTCAGGATCACCATAGCACGGTAATCGGCGATGCCATATATCTTGAGATCGGTACCGGCGCGGCATCGAGTGAAGTTACGGTAGCGCAAGCCTACTACGATCATCAGTCGACTAATGATAATGGGGACCGTGGATTCTGGCGGCTCCCGGTTCCGGTCTTGGTTGCTACCAATACCCGCATCTCCGTAAGGCGAGCGAGGCAAAGTGCGGGCACGCACACCGGAGTAGTGAAGCTCATCTACTACCTGATGCCGCAGTACATTATCCCGGGAGGAATCGCTTCAGCAGAAAGTGTCCCGCAACCCACTGTTTCCCTTGGAACCGGAGGGCAGACGCTCCTGCCTTCGGCCATCGCCAGTGCGGAAGCGTTCGGCACGGCTAAGTTGAATCTTCAGGTTGTACCTTCGGCCATCGCTAGTGCGGAAGCGTTCGGCACGGCCAAGCTCAATCTTCAGGTGGCCCCGTCTGGCATCGCCAGTGCAGAAGCATTCGGCACGGCTAAATTGAACTTCACTTTGCTCCCTTCGGCGATCGCGAGCGCTGAAGCGTTCGGGGCGCATACGGTTTCCCCCGGCGGGGTTGTGGTACTGGCTTCCGGGGTCGCCAGTGCTGAAGCCTTTGGATCGCCGCAGCTCAATCTAAAACTGAATCCGTCGGCCATCGCCAGTGCAGAAGCGTTCGGTTCGGCTGTCATTGTTCCGGGGGGCGTGAGTCTTCTACCTTCTGGGATTGTGAGCGCCGAAGCGTTCGGCACGGCCAAGCTCAATCTCACCGTAGCTCCCAGCGCGATTGCTTCGTTGGAGGCGTTCGGCACGGCCAAGTTGAATTTCATCCTGTTTCCATCCGCAGTTGGAAGTGCAGAGGCTTTCGGGACTCCTAGTTTCAATTTGAAGATTGCGCCTTCGGGGATAGCGAGCGCTGAAGCATTTGGCAACGCTACTATCACTACCGGCACTCTTGTCATCTCTGCACAAGCGATCGCGAGCGCTGAGGCATTCGGAGCGCACACTGTTATTCCCGGCGGCATCTTCCTCGTTGCATCAGGGATTGCCAGCGCCGAAGCATTCGGGACCCCTGTCATCAGTCTCGGTGGTCTGGCCATTGTGCCTAGTGGGATTGCTTCTGCAGAGGCTTTCGGGGTTCTCACCCTGGCCCCCGGAGCGGTTAATATTCTGCCGACTTCAATAGGGAGTGCGGAGGTATTTGGAAGTTCTGCCGTAACTTCTAACTATGTTATTTTGCCGACCGGCGTGTCTAGCCTAGAGACGTTCGGAGACACTATAATAGTGCGCGGCGCGGTTATCATAACCTGTACAGGGATTGCCAGTGCTGAGAGCTTCGGAACCACGACCATTCTTGGGGGCTTGGTTCAATTTGGGAAGCTTCTCGCCAGTGCCGTTCGAGTGTTGCCGCGAATCGGCAGCTCTGTGCGAGCGGAGCCGCGAATCGTGGTGACGGACATGACCAACAGCCTGCGTGTCGGGGGCAGTGGTTCAGCCGAACCCCGAGTCGGGAGATTTACACTGAGAGCATTGCTTGCTTTGCTGGGAGGATCTAAAGTTGAGTGAGAATACGCTCTACATCGACAACAGCAACAGGCTGGTCTTGGAGGGTCTTCAGGATGAAGATTCCGGTGCCTATCTGAACGCTGCAACGGTTGTCGCGACGCTATACGACGAAGACGACGTTGAAGTAGTGGGGCAGACATGGCCCTTGAATCTGTCTTACGTCGCTGCCAGCAACGGCGACTATCGTGGTACGTTGGACTACGATCTCCAGTTGACAGAGGATGCGCTGTACTACGCGCACATCACTGCGACATCCGGTTCTCTTCAAGGCAGTTGGCGAATCGCACTACGAGCGGACTACAGAAGGAGTTAGCGATGGCGAATGCACTTTATGATTTGGGACGCGAAGGTTTCCTTGGCGGAGACATAGACTGGGATGCTAACGACATCCGCCTGATTCTGATCGATGAAGCGGACGACACCATTGATCTGGCGGTGGACGATTTCCTGGATGATCGGGCGGCGGCGGCGCGTGTGGCGACATCCGGTGCGTTCGCCTCCAAGACCAAAACGGCCGGCGTCGCCGATGCAGCGGATGTCACACTCAGCGCAGTGACGGGCGATGTGTCCGAGTCCATCGACATCTACAAGCATACCGGCGTGGAGGGTACGTCTAACCTAATCGCGAACATCGATACGGCAACCGGCCTCCCGGTGACGCCGAATGGCGGCGACATCACGGTGCAATGGGACAGCGGCGCGAACAAGATCTTCAAGCTGTAATGCGCAGCGAGCAGATCACAATTCGGCGAGAAGGCACGCACGTTTTGTTGTTGAAGAACGGTGTGCTGTTCGCGGATATGCCGTGGGACAAGGCGGAACAGGTGGCTCGCGCCATCATGTCAAAGGCGCGGTCGGCCGAAGAGGAGGCGAAAGCTGATGCGATTGCACGCGATCATGCGATTCTCCTGCGGGCCGGTGTTCCGCTGGGCTTGACCAATGAGCCCCGGATACGCTCGATGGCCCACACCCTTGCGGCATGGAGCAGCGAGCTGCGACGCTACATGCCCGGAGGGATCAAGAGCCGAGAAGAGTTCGGCGTCCCAGCCATCATTCAACAGCCCCCGAAAGGAGTATGAGATGCGAACGATCGAAGAGATAGACGCCGAGCTGCAGAAGCTCGATGAAGTGGTAATGAAGACGCGTGCGCGTATGCGCGAATGCGCACGTGAGCGCGAGGATGTGCTGCGCCAGCGCGAAGTTGACCGGCTTGTTCAGGAACTGGAAGCCAAGACCGGCGGTCGTGTGCAGGTAGTTGCGCCGGCGGGGATTGCTTCCGCTGAACAGGTCAACGGGGTTCGCTGATTATGGGCTTCCTACTCGCTGGCGGTAGCCGAAGTGCAGACGCGGGGGCGTTGATGAAGCGGGCGACGGTGGTTTCCGGTGGCCACCCTCAGGACCCCGTCATAGCGCAGATCCTCGGCATGTCCGGCATGACCTCGGCAGGGGTATCCGTGTCTGCGGAAACCGCCATGCGAGTAGGAGCCGTTTTCGCGGCTGTTCGGGTGATCGCGGAGACGATAGCCATGACTCCTGTCGATCTCTACCGCAGGAGCGCAGATGGAAAAGGTCGCGCTCGAGCGACGGAGCATCGGCTGTATCGGACGTTGAAGTACAATCCGTCCAACGTGCTGAACAGTTTTCAGTGGCGCGAGATGATGGCGATGGTCACGGTGTTGACCGGGGCTTCTTATTCGCGAGTACGCATTGATCGTGGTACGGGGAAGACGCGGTTGATCTTCATTCCTCCGGGGTACATTCGTCCGTTCATGGTAGACGAAGATACCATTGCGTATGAGTACAGCCCGCAGAATGGTCAGCGTGAAATCCTAACTTCGGCGGAGCTACTGCGGGTTCCGTTCATGCTCAAGTCTCCCACGCAGGCGATGTCTATCATCGAGTCACAACGCGAGACCATCGCCAATGCTCTGGTGTCGATGGATTACGCTAACAAGAATCTGCGTAACGACGCCATTCCGCCGGCGATATTGGAGTACGACGGTTACTTCAAGGACAAGGAGAAGGGGCGTGAGTTCATCAATTGGTTCCAGGAGCAGACGAGCGGAAGCAACAAGGGCAAGCCGGTTGTGCTGGAGCACGGCATCAAGTTCACCAAGATTGCGTTGAGTCCGGAGGATCTTCAGTTTATTGAGCAGCGCAAGTTCAATGTGACGGATATCGCACGCATCTTTCGCGTGCCGCCGCACATGATCGCGGACATGGATCGCGCCACCTTCAACAACGTGGAGCAGATGTCTATCGACTTCGTGCGGTACTCGATGCTCCCGTGGTTCAACAGATTCGAGATGGCGTTCAACACTACGCTTCTGTCGCCGCAGGAGCAGGAAGAGTACTTCTTCGAGTTCAACGTGGATGCGCTGCTTCGTGGTGATATCACCACAAGGTATCGTGCATACAGCATCGGGCGTCAGTGGGGTTGGTTGTCGCGAAACGACGTGCGCGAGCGTGAGAATATGGATCCGGTTGAGGACGGGGATGATTATCTTACCCCGACCAACATGACTGCGGATTCCAGCAAGGACCCCGAGAAGGAGGAAGCGGGCGAAGAATCACAGCAACAGGGCGGCGGCGGAACCGGCGCGGCTCGTTTTCAATTGATATCCGGAGGATGATATGGACGAAGAGTTCATGAAAGAGATGCAGCGCAAGTTCGGCGAAGACCTGGAGATGCGCTTCCTGGAAACCAAAATCGAAGTCAGGGAGGAGGAGCGCAATGGGATCACTGGCCCGGTCATGTTCGGCTATGCGGCTGTGTTCGACAAGTTGAGCGAAGACCTCGGAGGTTTTCGTGAACAGGTTGCCAAGGGAGCTTTTGCCGAAGCCATCTCCAATGACGATGTTCGGGCGCTCTTCAACCATGATCCAAACTACGTTCTGGGTCGGAGCAAGGCTGGAACGCTGCGCATGCAGGAGGACGATCACGGTCTCTATGTGGAGATCACCCCTCCGGACACACGCTATGCTCGCGATTTGCTTACGGCGATGAAGCGCGGCGACATCAATCAGATGTCCTTCAGTTTCAGAGTCAAACCGGGGGGACAGGACTGGGCGCGAGATGACAACGGTCAGGTAGTGCGCACGCTCAAGCGGGTTCGTCTGTTCGACGTTTCCCCTGTGACGTTCCCCGCATATCCGCAGACGGCCATTGCGCAGCGAAGCATGCAGGAATTCCTGAAGACTATCGTCCCCCCGGAACCGGATTTGTCTGATCTGGATGTCCGGGCAAAGCAGCTCGACACGCTGGATCTGCAGACGAGACTGTTTCAGCAGAGGTTGAAGTCGCGGTAAGGGTATTAGTTTCCGCAGCCGTTAGGTGTCCCGTCAAACGGCAACTGCGGGAATCAAGTGACGGGACTTTAACAAGAGGAGTTAGACTATGAGTGCAAGAATCGCAGAGCTGATCGATTCCCGCAATCGTCTGGTGGTCGAGATGCGGGGCATCGTCGACAAAGCGCGCAACGAAAAGCGCACTTTGAACGACGAGGAGAGCCGTCGCTACGACGAGATCTTCGCGGAACAGGACAAGGTGTCCAAGACGATCGAGGCGGAGGAGCGTACCGAGAAACTCGACAAGGAGATCGCGGAGCGTGCGGCGAAGAGCAACGTGCCCGACAAGACCGTGTCCAAGGTTTCGGAGGAAATGCGGGCCGTCTTCGGTCGCCGCGCCGACGAGCCGTACGACAAGGCGTTTCGGAGCTACATTCTGGGCGATGAGTTCCGTGCGCTTCAGTCGGAACTGGATGTCAAGGGCGGCTTCGTTGTCACCCCCATGCAGTTCGTGCAGACCATGATCAAGGCAGTCGACGATCTGGTCTTCATTCGGGGTCTGGCCACGAAGTTCCAGGTTCCGACCGCCGAGGCGCTGGGCGCTCCGAGTCTGGATGCCGATCCGGATGACGGCACCTGGACGACCGAACTGAAGACCGGCGCCGAAGACGATACGATGGCGTTCGGCCGGCGCGAGCTGCACCCGCGTCCGCTGGCGAAGCGTATCAAGATCAGCAACAAGCTGCTCCGGCAGGTCCCCGGCATCGAAGGCTTCGTCGTCTCGCGTTTGGCGTATAAGTTCGCCATCACCCACGAGAAGGCGTTCCTCACCGGCACCGGCGCCAATCAGCCCCTCGGTCTGTTCGTTGCCAGCAACGACGGCATTCCCACCAGTCGGGACATCAGCACGGACAACACGGCCACGGCGCTCACGATGAACGGTCTCATCAACGCCAAGTACGGACTGAAGGCGCAGTATCAGTCGCGGGCTCGCTGGCTGTTCCATCGCGACGCGATCAAGAACATCGCGAAGCTTCGGGACGAGTCTGGCGGCGCCGGCACCGGGTCGTATCTCTGGCAGCCGAGCAAGCAGGTCGGTGAGCCGGATGTGCTGCTCGGCAATCCGGTGATGATGTCGGAGTACGTGCCGAACACCTTCACGGCCAGCCAGTACGTCGGCATGATCGCTGACTTCAGCAACTACTGGATCGCCGATGCGACCGATATGAGCGTGCAGCGTCTGCTGGAGCTGTATGCCGAGACGAACCAGATGGGTCTCATCGCCCGGATGGAGACGGACGGCATGCCGGTTCTCAGCGAGGCGTTCGTTCGCGTGAAGCTCAGCGCGTAATCCTGACGTAGGAGGCCAACCAACTTTAGGAGACAGTGCAATGATGAATCTCAGCAAGAACGTGAAGATCACCCAGATCTCCGGGGTCGCCGATGGTGCGGCAGCCGCGACGGATCTGACGTCCGACATCATCGATATGTCGGGGTTCGAAGGGGTCATGTTCATCATCCCCTTCGGTCCCATCGTGGCCGGCGCAGTCACGGCGATTCGTGCACAGCAGGGCGCGGCATCCAACATGTCGGATGCAGCGGATCTGGAAGGCACGGGACAGACGATTGCGGACACCGACGACGAGAAGACTTTCGTCATCGACATCCGCAACCCGGAAGAGAGGTACCTGCGGGTCATCGTCGATCGTGCCACACAGAACGCAACCGTCGGCGCGATCATCGCCATTCAGTACGGAGCGGCGAAGACGCCGACGAGTGCCGGCACCGATGTGACGATCGAAACGCATGCGTCCCCGGCGGAGGGCACTGCCTAATCGCAGTCTGCAGCGTGAAGATGTCCCATCAACCTGACCCCCTGACTAATCCTCAGGGGGTCTTGTCTTAGAAGGAGGCGAACAAATGAAGCAAATCCGATTGAATACCACGATGGCTGGCCCCGAAGGAGTCAAGCTGAAGGGCAGCGTCGTAACCGTGGATGATGAGACGGCTGCGCAGCTCGTCGCGGCGGGCGCACAACTGGTAGATGCGGCGGAGATGGTGGACGATTCGGAGACCGCCGAGGCTGCGCAGTCCGAACAGGCTACCGCCGCGCCGCAGCGCACCGGCTCCAAGCGGAAGAGTGCCGGTCGTCGTTAATCCTCACTTCACAAGGGGGCGGACATGAGCGGTATCATCGTCACAGTAGCGCCGACCAAGAAACCCTTGACGCTTGCGGAGGTCAAGGCGCATTGTCGGATAACTCACACCGACGAAGACATCTATCTGGATTCGCTGATAGACGCGGCTGCCAACCATGCTGAGTCTGTCACGAAGACGGCATTGATGCAGCGAACGGTGAATTGGAACCTGGATTACTTTCCTTGCTTCACAATGGAGTTTCCGGTATCCCCCGTTCAGTCCGTCACCTTTGTGAAGTACAAACACCCGACTACGGGGGTGCTGACTACGCTCGATTCATCAGAGTATCTGACGGACACTATCAGTATGCCCGCCAGAATTCAGCCGGCATACGGCAAAGTTTGGCCGACAACTCGTGAAGAATTGAATGCCGTTAAGATCGAGTTCGTGGCCGGCTACAGTAACGCCAAGGATGTCCCTTTCAACATCCGACAGGCAATGCTAATGATGATCTCGCATTGGTTTGAGAACCGCGAGACCACTATTTCAGGGACCATTATGCAGGAAGTGCCGCAAGGCGCGGCTATGCTGCTCCACACTGAGCGGGTCTGGGCATTATGAGGGCGGGCGCGCTCCGGCATTTGGTGCAAGTTCAGTACCCTACCACTACGCGAGATGCGAATGGCGGGGTAACTCAGACGTGGACGCTGCTCGCTACGCGATGGGCGGAGATAAAGGACCTCGGACATGAGCGCGAGGGGACTACAGGGGACAGGCAGAGAGCTGACGCGACGCATGAGATGACAATTAGACACCTTTCGTCCCTCTCCCCTCGGCATCGGGTCGTCTATAACGGAATGACATTCAACATTGTGTCTGAGATCAACGATGATTTGCGAAATAGGATGCAAAAAGTGCTGCTCAAGCGGGTGGTAAGCTGATGGCCAAGGGCAGATTCGGCATGATGGTCGATGTTATCGGCGAAGAAAAGGTCATCGCTGCGATAGATGCCCTGGAAAAGAAGCTGAAGAGGAAAATTTTGTCCAAGGCATTGCGTGCCGCGGCGAAAATTCAGCTTCGAGCAGCGCGTCAGATGGCCCCCGTTCGGACAGGAAGGCTTCGTGACAGTCTGAAAGTGCGTGTCGCGCAAGGAAGAAACAAGAAACGGGGCGGAAAAGTCATTAAGATGGGGGTCTACACGGGCAAAAAGACGGATCTCGGTATCACCGATGACACGTATTACCCCGCTTATTTGGAGTACGGGTCCAGCAAGATGCCGGCACAGCCGTTTATGAGGCCTGCTTTCGAGGCTTCGGCGGCAGAATCGAAACAGGCGGCGACGCAGATCATCAAACGGGAGCTGAAGCTGTAGGAGAAAACGATGGCGGCGACCTTGCATGCAGCGTTGGTGGAGAAGCTCGGAGCAGATGCGTCTGTTGCGGCGCTTGTTTCTACGCGGATCTACCATCATCAGGCCCCTCAAGGGACGACTTTGCCATATATTACGTTCTTTGTGGTGAGCAGCGAGCATGTACGATCGCTTGGTAGCCGCGTTCAGGTGGTTCGGCAGGTTGTTCAGATAGATTGCTGGGCGGACAACTCTGTTTCGTCTACCAATCTTCGAGAGGCGGTGCAGCTCGCATTGGACGCTTTTCGTGGCAGTATGGGTGCAACTGCCGCGCTGAGGGTCTTGGGGGCTTTCCTCCAGACCACTCGGGAGATGAAAGAGCTCCCTTCTGTTGGTGAAGAAACGGTGCTGTATCGTAGTTCACTTGACTTTGCAATCTGGCATGAGGAGGATTGACGATGGAAATCGGTACTGGTGCAACGATCACTTTTGCTTCGGGGTTTCTTGCGGAGATCCTCGACATCACCTGGAGCGGCATCGAAAGGATTTCAATTGACAAGTCACACATGGGTTCCACGAATGCCAAGGAATTCATGCCCGGTGATTTGTTCGACCCCGGTGAACTCGAAGTCGAACTGCTCTTCGCGGCGGAAACCACTCCTCCGTTCAACAGTGCGCCGGAAGCCATTACGGTTACGCTTCCCAGCGAGGGCACGGGGGGTACGTCAACTTGGGCCGCTCAGGGATTCATGACCGGCTTCGAGTTCAACGCTCCACTGGAAGATCGGCAGACGGCGACGGCGACGATCAAGATTTCCGGAGCCATCACCGTTACGGCGTAGTTCAACTCACAGCTCTGAGGAGGCCAAACCTATGAGCAAAGACAATGATGTAACCGTGGGGGCGTTTGTATTCCGTCCCCTTGTTGACAAGCTGTACGTCAGGCAATTCTCGGGGGAAGAGTTCATTCGGTGGCAGGCATTGTCGCCAAAGGTGAACGGATCTGTTGCTGAGCAGATGGAGTTCCTCGCGACAGTGACAGAGATGGTGCTGTACGAAATACCCGATGGGGGTCAGCCGCATAAGATCTGGACGAAGGAAGAGCTCCCTGCCATCTTGGAATGCTACCCTGTCCCGTTCTTGAAGCGCGTAGTGGTCACTGCTCTGGATGTCAGTGAACTGCGCAGTGATGCTGGCGCTGAGCTGGGAAAACAGTGAGCCAGCCGATGATCAGGTTCGCACATCGGCTGGCTTTGCAGCTAGGTATCTGGGATGTTCCGGGGATGCTGCGGGCGATGCCGGCTACGACGCTGCGTGCGTGGATGGCATACTACGACAGGGAGCCGTTCGGCGAGCGGGTTATGGACATGCGCATTGGGCTGCTCATAGCGAACCTTGCCGCCATGTTTTCGCGAAAGCGGAAGCGATTCACTGCGCAGATGTTCATCCCGTGGCTGAAGGAACGCGGCGTTCCGGGTCGCCGCAAGAAGTCATTTGCGGAGATGCGTGCCGCGATGACAGCGTTCACTGCTGCGCATAATGCGAAGTTGGGGATAAGGAGCTAACGATGGCTACCACTCTCGGTGAACTGGCAATTCTGGTGTCGGCTTCCACCGCTGCTTTCAATCAGCAGATGGGGGGGATCAAGGGTACGATTGCCGGTTTTGCCGGGGGACTCAAGTCTTCTCTGGCTCCCCTTGCTACAGTTGCCGGACTGACTGCTCTGGTCACGAGTGCTGCGAATGCGGCAGACGAATTCCGTGACATGTCCATACAGACGCAGCTCAGTACTGAGTTCTTGAGCCGCATGGACTATGTAGCCAAGCAGTCAGGAACCAGTATCGGCACGGTGACTTCTGCGATGAAGCGTATGCAGATGAGCATCGGTCGTGGGCTGAATTCTAAGAGTACGACTGAAGAACTGGCCAAGTTCGGGATCAACTTGCAGGAGATCGCACGACTGGCTCCGGAGCAGCAGTTTTACAAGGTAGCTTCTGCCATCGCTGCTATCAAGAACCCGGCGCAACAGGCGGCAGTCGCCAGTAAGTTCTTCGGGAAGAGCTGGTCCAACATGCGGGAGCTTCTTCTCTTAGGAGAAGAGGGCATGAAGAGCGCCATGCAGACTGCCGACGATATGGGGCTTACCGTCACCCAATCTCAGGCTGACATGGCGGATGCGTTCAACGATTCGATGGGTACGATGAAGGCGGCGCTTCAGGGTATGGGGCGCACACTTGGGTTGGAATTGCTGGATCCGATGACAAAAGTGGCGTCGTTTATCACGGGCGTAGTTACACCGGCAGTCAAGTACTTCATTCGCGGGATCAATGCGATAGGGACTTCCGTCGGCGGTATCGGCGCGGCGGCGACGCAACTGTTGACAGGGGATGTTAGCGGTGCGCTTACTACTTATAAGGAAGTTGCCACGGACGTCAAGGATATCATCCTCGGTGAGATCAAGCCGGCGGCGGATGCGGTGCAGACTGCGACGGCACAGACTGGAGCAGCTTTGAGCGGGGTGTCTGCGGACATCGGGGATCTCACTGACGAAACCGCAGACGAAGTGGCTGACATGACTGCTGAGAAACTGCGGGAAAAGGTGACTGGTCTTGCTGAAGAGGCAGGTGCGGCGGTCAATAGTGTCGCAGGGGATACAGTTCCCCGCGCATTACGAGCTACTTCTGCAGATGTATCATCGGGCATGGTTGTCACGGAGCAGAAGATGACCAATGAGTTGTTGTCTAAGATGGTGGAATTGACAACGAAACTTCTGGAATCTGTCAACGCGGGTGGAGGGGTTGCCGGCGGGGGCGTAGCGATCGCGGGGTGATGTGATGGCCAACATCGTAGACATCATAGATGGCGCAGCCGTTGAGTCCACACTGGAGGGGTTCAAGGCGGAGCGCGTCTTCTTCCTGACTGAACTCGGGGGTAGTAACACCGGGCGTCTGTATCAGGCATTGATTGCGCAGGGTATTCCTCGCGTCGGCGATCCACACCCTGATATCCCAGGTATCAAGGTTCTGTCGGTCAAATCAGAGCCGTTGGAGAGGCAACCTAATCAAGCCCGCGTGCAAGTGACCTACGGGGTCGAAGAGACGAAGACCGATCCCGAGTCTGAGGCCAATGGAATTACCAGCATCGAAGTAGATGCCACGGCGCTTGCTGAAGAGACCCAAGTTGACATCAACGGCGAGTTCATGGTCAATAAGTACACGTCGTGGCAAACCGGCGGGTCCTTCTTACAGGCGTGCATACCCGTGCGCGTGAGCGTGTACCGACCGCAAATGACGGTGCGCATAAAGCAGAAGGCGCAGTCATTGCCGAAGGCGAAGATCCAGCAGTATCTCGGCACAGTCAATGCAGATCCTTGGTCTGGCTACCCTGCGGGGACGTGGCTTTGTACGGCGCTCAACGCTTCTTTCAGCAAGGGGCGGTGGGATATCGATTACAATTTCATCTATCGGGAGAATGGGTGGCAGGTCGTGGATCTGATTCAGATCAATGGGCGCATCCCCGAAGACGTCAGTGAAGGTAACGGTATAGCGCGGTTCAATGTCTATCGCGCTGTTCCGTGGTCTCAGATTGGAGTGCGCTGGTAATGGCTGAGAAATACACTGGCCCAATCAAGATCCCCGCCGCGCCGCGCAAGGGCGAGGTGATCACTGCGGACTTCTTGCAAGGGATAGCCGGCGCACTGACCGGCACTACTGCGCCGTCGCGTGGTGTTCCGGCCCCCACGTCAGCCAAGCAGGCTGAGATTCACGGTGACATAGACGGAGTAGGAGATGTTCTTGAGTACTATGAAGAGAGCCGCGAAACTGAAGAGGTGCGGGTTGAAAACCCCAGCGATAGCTCTCAGTATGTCATTGTCGAGAATGTGCTGAAGGTTACGATGCGTGCCAGCGATGGCAAGCTGCTCATCCTCAACTTCGCCAATGATGCCGGTGAAGTGACTACAGGTACGTCACCCCCCGATGCTGAGACTGGCGGGGGAGGTGGCGGTTCAACAGGATCATACGTTCAGTGTAACTAGGAGGTCGTCATGGCAACGAAGAGATGGGTGGGCGGCGCAAGGGCAGTCGCTCAGGTGGTGTCCGGATCCATTGACAGCGTGGATGCGACCCCTGCCAACAATACTTTCACGGTGACGATCGGGAATGTGGCGATCAGCGTGGCTGGAGTCACGAGCGCGGCGGCAACGGCGGCGGCTCTGGTAAGCGCGCTCAACGCCAGCACGCATCCGTACTTCGCCGCGATCACTTGGGCGAACCCGAGCAGCGGAACGATCACCGGGACAGCAGACACGGCGGGGGTCCCCTTCACCGCTACGCTATCCAAGAGCGGCGCGGGTACGGGCACGGTTACGAACTTCAGCACATCCACGGCAGCAACCGGCCCCAATCATTGGGATCAGGCTGCGAACTGGAGTGACAACGCTGTGCCCGCTGACAGTGATGTCATATACATCGAGAGTGGACCGTCCATTTGTTGGGGCCTTGATCAGAATGCGTTGACGCTTAACGAATTGCATGTCCTCCAAACCTACACTGGTCGGATCGGGCTCAATCGTACGGTGTTTGCCACGAGTTCTGATGGTGCCACCACCAGCGATGCGGCTCCGGAGTATCGGGATCACTATCTGAAGCTCGGAGCTGATCTGATCACGATTGGCAACAATCTGAATTCCAGCGCCACGCCGAATGGCAGTTCCCGCATCAAGATCAACAACAATCAGAATGCCGCGTCTACTTGCATCGTTTACAATACTGGTGCGAGTACAGCAGATGCCGGCGTGCCGGCGTTCAGATACCTCGTTGCGCATGCGAGCGCGGAGTTGTATGTGCAGTTCGCCCCTCAGGGGGTGGGGGTGGCGGCAGATGCACCGGGCGAGACGTCGACACTCAGCAAGATTCACATCTCTGACACGACGCAGACGTCTCGAGTGATCACCGGCGCGGGCACCACGCTGACCACCTGGATCCAGTCTGGTGGTACGAACCTGATGCAGCTTGCTGCGACGCTCACTACGTTGGAGTTGGCCGGGGGCATACTCACTACGGAAGGCGACTACACCATCACCACGGCTACTGTTGCGGATGGTGAGCTGCGCGCCAATCAGATCAAGACGGCGGGCAATGCGTTCACTACGCTGAATCTGTATGGGGGAACCTGTGACTTCCAGCGGAGCAGCCGTGCAAGGACCGTCGCTACGTTGAACCGGCGCAAGGGCACGCTGAAGGCGCATAGCGATGTGCTGACCATCACGACACGCAACCAGCCCGAGGATCTGTACACCGAATCGGTGACCTGACATGCCTGTTCGTCTCTCCCCCATCCAGCGTATCGTCGAGGTCGGCTGGCCGTCGGTCGGGGATCTATTTGTTTGCGGGGACTTCAATCGCTGGAATGACGACGCGACCCTCGCGACGTTGCTGCAATATAACAAGGCCACGGATACTTGGACGAAGCGCACGACTGGGTTATCTGGCAGCCCATGCAATTTTGCTGTGTTCAACAATCGTTTGTATGTTATCACCAGCCTGCGGATTCAATATTACGATCCGGCGACGCAGCAATGGGTGAACACAGCTATCACCACCTCATCCGGCGGCGATTTCTTTTCATATTGTTTGTGCGTGTTGGGCAGTGAACTCTACGCATTTGCACCTCTTCAGTTCTCTGGCCAATCCGGTGGTTCCTCGTATGTTATCAAAACCTCAGATGGAACTAATTGGTCGGCTGTCAGCGGGCACGGCATCACTAATGGAGCGCGTCGATCACGAGCCGGTACCGGATGCATCTACTATTCTGGCAGCAACGGCAGCGCGCAGATCTTCGGAAAGTACGACGGCGTTACTTGGAGCACTTCTCAGTGGACCTTGTCATCAGCCACAAAGATCACATGGTTTGCAGAATCCTCATTGGGTGGCGTGTTGGTGACGGCAACTTCTACTTTGAATTGGAATAACGGACCCTTAATAGATCCGGGGGGTACCTTCGGTCCCCAGAACCCGGATGGGTGCGCGTTTTTATGGAACCCTACGGGCGATGCAATTGATGTCTGCGTTGGTGGTTTCAATGATTATGCAAACGGGCCTAATACCGAATACCAACAGCGCATGGCCACGACGTCATTCGGCTACTGTATTGAGGACGTTCCGGGAGCTGCGGGGCGTGCTATCTTTGGCACCGGCGGTTCCTCGCCACCACGGCATGACATCATTACGCTGTTTCCTTTGAATGTTATCCCTGAAGATGGGGGCGTTGTGTGGGAGCTGTCGGTCGATGATACATTTTCTTCAAATCAAGGATACTGCTCTGGTGAAGTCTATTGCATGGAATGGTACGGGGACACGTTGCTGATCGGTGGAACACATACGGGCATCGGTTACAATCGGCCTACGGCGACGTGCCTGTCTACGGGTCAGCTTCGCGGTTTCAGCGCATTCGATGGTAGCACGCATGCAAAGGCTTTCAACAGCACTGGATCGCTGAATGGTTCTGGGGGAGTTCGTGGTATGATTCACATCAGAAAAGATGCAGGAAACTTAACTTAGCAGGAGGGTACGATGGAAAATTTTCTCGCAATTTCTTCGCTGCTCAACGTGGGCTATGCCCTGTTCGCACTGCTCATCGTTCTGGTGTTCCTGATCTGGCTGGACAAGCGCATGGGGTTCAGCTTCAAGAGCTGGATCGAGAATCTGGACAGCGCCAGTTCCACGCCGGCGGAGCGTGCGGCGCTCGCTGTTTATCTCGGTCTGCGCATCATAGCGGTATGTCTGCTTATCGGCATGGTGCTGGGATGCACCCCCGCGCAGGCGCGCGCATTGAGCGATACGCGCTACGACGCTCAGATCGAGGATGCTGCCAAGAAGTACCTGCGTGGAGTCGATTGGAGATTGCTGAAGGCGCAGTATTATCAGGAGTCCAGGTTGAAGCCCGAAGCCGTGTCTCCTGTAGGCGCGGCGGGCATTGCGCAGTTTATGCCCCGCACTTGGTTGGAAGTCTCGCGTCAGCTCGGCTACGGTACAGCCTCCCCCCACGACACGCGCTATGCGATCGAAGCTGGTGCGTTCTACATGGGGCAGATGCGGCACTTCTGGCGCAGCGCCGACACGGAGGTAAATCGGCATTCGCTGGCGATGGCGAGCTACAACGCCGGTGCGGGCAATATTCGCAAAGCGCAACGCAGATGGGCGACGCATGCGTACAGCTATGAAAGCCTGTATGACTGGCATGTGGTGCTGCATGATCACCTCCCCCGCGTGACTGGACGACACGCGAAAGAGACACAGACCTACGTCGTTCGGATCTGGGATTACTACAAGCGGCTGGTCGCAATGAGAGGAGCTACGTGATGTTCTTCTCATGGCGTATATTGGCCCCCCTGCTTGCGCTTGTCGCAGTGCTAGGGGTCTTTATCTGGCAGCGCAGCACCATCATGGTTCTGCGTTCCGATCTTGATGCATCACGAGCGCAGATGCTGGTATGCAAGAGCGCCAACGACACATTGAAGGCGGCGGTCGAACACCAGAACACGGCGATCATCAACCTGCGGGATGAGAACCAAGAACTGTACGAAGCTGCGAAGCGACGAGTCAACGTAATCCTCAACAAGAAGTGGAAGCCCCCTGAGGCACATGGCGCTGAGGAGATGAATCGATGGATAGAATCGTACAAGTGATGATTGCTGTCATCGGCGTCGCGCTGATTCTACTGTTGCTGACTGGCTGTGGTAGTCAGCCGACAACGATTTCAATGCCGGTGGAGAAGCTCGTCCCTGTACCAGTTGCGCGACGGCCTCCCGTGGAACTGCTCACACGAGTTCCTCCCCCGGCTCCCATATTCATCGCACCGTGCAACCCCAAGCTTGAACCGGATTGTCGAGCTACGAGCGCGTTGACCAAGGAAGGAGAAGATGAGTTGCGCCGATGGGTTGATGAGACCAATCAGAGGCTTGATGCGTGGAAAGCTTGGGGCGTGGAGGATACCCAATGACAGAACGGAGACAGGCGGATGTGGATTTGCGAGAGATGCTGCAATCGTTGAATGATACCGTTGCTAGCCTATCAGAGACCCTCGGAGATACGGAGTGGCATCGACTGAAGCGAGACTGGCCGGCGAAGATCATAGAGAACTGGCTTATCCCGGCTTTGGTGTTCGCGGCTTCGTGGTTCATCGCCTTTCGGGTGATGCAAGTGCAGTTTGAACAGCTCCAGCATAATCAGGCGGAGATGGTCAAGATCATAGACAACCTCAAGGATGAAGTGGTGAACCTGCGTATCAAAGACGCCAACCATGAATCTCGCATGGATGAAGCCTGGAACCGGCTATACCACATCGAATCCCAACATGACCAAGACGAAAAGGCGAAGCGACGATGACAGAACAGACCGAAGTGGTAAGCATGAAGTCGCGCACACAGATTGCGCGTGTCGGATTGCTGGTGTCCGCCGTGCTGAGTGTCGTGCCGCTAGTGCACGCACCACCGGAAGGATCCATGCCGTTGCTAACCGGATCATTGTGGCTATGGGGCGCGGTGCTGGTGTCGTGTGTTGGCGGGGGCGCA
>Ga0070749_10000807_pt1 | contig 21089 bp, 26 predicted proteins | sample VirMetDEL_Nov_18_FD_75180 | JGI IMG/M metagenome (GOLD analysis project Ga0070749, IMG submission 75180) | Aqueous microbial communities from the Delaware River and Bay under freshwater to marine salinity gradient to study organic matter... | ecosystem: Environmental > Aquatic > Marine >...
CAGATTACCTGCCAAACAAAAAAGCCGAGTAGCATTACTAATGCACACACAGATATCTGACCCTAATGGAACTGATTTACGGGCAGTTAAAGAAGCTGTTGCTCCTGACTGCAAAATTATATTCTCTGAACAAAAACTGTCAATAGCAGAACTGAATGCAATGTATAACGTGGCTGATGTGGTGGTTAACATAGCATCTAATGAAGGATGGGGACTAAGTTGCACTGAAGCAATGCTATCTGGAACACCTATTATTAACAATGTAACCGGAGGACTGCAGGATCAATGTTATTTCACAACCGAAAACGGAAAATGGATACGATTTGATCAGAAATTCACAACTAATCACACAGGCCGATACAGACTGCATGGCCGTTGGGTGAAACCAGTATTTCCAGCATCTCGTTCACTGCAAGGATCTCCACAAACACCATATATATTTGATGATCGATGCCGATTTGAGGATGTAGCTGATGCAATGTATGGTTGGTGGAATACATCTAAAAAATTGAGAACTCAAGCCGGACTAGAAGGCAGACAGTTTTGTATAACTAAAGGACTTACGGCAGAATCAATGGGTGCCAGAATGGTTGAACTTATCGATCAGCTATTTGAATCAAAACCAAATGTGTCACAACAATACGTGTTAGAAAAAGTAGAATCAACAACATACGAAAATATAGGAATAGTATAATGAGAAATGTAGTTATAGCATCGCCATTGGCAACACAATCGGGTTACGGACATCATGCCAGAGAGTTTATTGCTAATGCAATGGAACTAATGAGTGAAGAATGGGATATTAAATTGGTATCTATGCCATGGGGTCATACTCCATTCACATATCCGTTACCTCCACATTGGCAATCTAAACTGATAGGATTACCATTACAATCACAACCAGACATATGGGTACAGATAACAGTACCAAATGAATTTCAAGCAGTAGGTAAATATAATATTGGTGTTACTGCCGGTACTGAAGGAGATGTATGTCCTAAAGAATGGATAGAAAGCATAAACAAAATGCAAACCGTTATAGTTCCTAGCACATTCACTAAACAAACATTTGAAACTACTGCCAAGCAGCACGGACTAACAATAACTTGCAATCTGCAGGTGGTGTCTGAATATTTTCGTGAAGAAGTTTATAATTCGGAAAAAGTTTATGCCGAAGTAAAAGAAATAGACGAAATACCAGAGTCTTTTTGTTTTTTAGCAGTAGGACATTGGTTGACCGGACAATTAGGAGAAGACAGAAAAAACTTGTCCGGATTGTTGCACACATTCTTTGATACTTATAAAAACAAACAGAACAATCCAGCTCTCATATTGAAATCATCAGGAGCAACATACAGTGTAACAGATCGATGGGAAATCAAACGAAAAATACGACAAATACAGGACTTGTTTAAAAATGCTAAACTTCCTAATGTGTATTTACTGCATGGAGATCTGTCTGATGATCAGATGAATGCGTTATACAATCACAGCAAAGTAAAAGCAATGGTATCATTCTTAAAAGCAGAAGGATTTGGTCGTCCGCTATTAGAATTTGCAACTACAGGTAAACCTATTATTGCACCTTACTATTCTGGCCCTACTGACTTTCTGAATGAAGAATTCATATGCAAACTGCCAGGAGGATTAACTCCTATACATGCTTCAGCTCAGAATCAGTTTTTGATTGCAGATGCAAAATGGTTTACTGTGGATTACAAGTATGCCGGAAAAATGTTCAAAGAAGTTCAGAAGAATTACAAGAAATGGTTAGGTCAAGCAAAAAGACAAAGATATCATGTAAATAAACATTTTACCAAACAAGCAGTGCAACAACGTTATGCAGAAGTGTTCGAAACCATTAAAACGGCAACTGATTCTATACCAAAGCAAGTAGAATTGAAACTTCCAAAACTAGATCTGCCTAAACTGAGTTTACCTAAGCTACAAAAGGTTGGAGAATAACAGTTATTTTTATATTATAATAATATGACAGTTAAAGAAGTACATTCATTAAATGCAGGAGTGAATTCTCCATTAAATGCAGGACAAGATAATTTTTTTGTAGCAATGGGATTCTGCGGCGAATCAAATGAATATTACGTAAAAATAGGACCTGCAAAATACTATAAATTTGCAGAAGCACAAGCTATTCTGAACAATTTGGAACGACATATTGAACAATAAACAAGTTATAATGAAAGAATCCGTAAAAACACCGCCTCCACCAAAAAATATCACACTAGGTGATATGTTAGTATTTTGGAAAAATCGAGGCACATTCAACGAAGAATTATATCGCAGAATCAGCATAATGAGGAGTTCTCAATGAAAATAAGTTATGCCGTAACAGTTTGCAATGAGTTAGAAGAAATAAAACGGCTCATTGCATTCTTGCAAGAACATAAACGCGAACAAGATGAAATTGTGGTGCTAATGGATAACGGCACAATGAATCCGGTGTATCAGTTTTTAGTAGAACAACAAAAGGAAGGAACGCTTAAATACTTTACTGGATTTCTCAACAACGATTTTGCTGCATTCAAGAACAAGTTAATGAATAAATGCACTGGCGATTACATTTTCCAGATAGATGCAGACGAAATACCAAGTGAGGTGTTGATTGACAATCTGCCACAGATACTCGAAGAAAATGATATTGATGTGATAATGGTTCCTAGAATCAACACGGTTGAAGGATTAACCGATGCTCATGTAGCAAAGTGGAGATGGCAAGTTAATGAGCATGGGTGGGTAAATTGGCCAGACTATCAGTGGAGAATATATCGGCGGGCGGAATCTATTACCTGGAAGAATCCGGTGCATGAAGTATTAGCAGGTTACAAGACCGTAACCCAACTACCTGCAGTAGCAGATTTAAGTTTAATTCACGCAAAAACAATAGACAGGCAAGAACGTCAGAATGAGTTCTATGATAAATTATGAATTGGCTAAATAAATATATCGATTGTGTTGTATATCTAAATTTAGATGAACGAACTGACAGGAAAACAATATGCGAATCTAATCTAGATGCTATAGACATTAACCCATATTATAGGGTACCTGCTATTAAAGATCACATATTTGGTATCAGGGGATGTACTATGTCTCATTATAATATAATAAAACATGCAAAAGAAAATAATTATAAAAATATTTTAATATTCGAAGACGATTTTACTATCGTAGATAAAAGTACATTTAAAAAAAATTTATTATCAACACTTCAACAAATAGAAAAAAATAACTTACAACCTCATATGTTATACTTAGGAGGCAATTTGCGTACAGGGGGAACTTATGCTAGAGTGGATTCTAAAATAGACGAAAATTTATACAAATTAGGTGGAGTAAAAACAACACATTCATATATTGTATATAACAGCGTGTATGACACTATACTAGAAAAATATGATAATATTAATTTTAATGACAATACAATATGGTCAGGACCTGGTCGCGTAAATATAGATTTTTATTATTTATCTGAAATACATCTTAAAGGCAACTATAATATATACGGGTGTTATCCATGTTTAACCGATCAAGCTAACGATTACAGTGATATTGAAAAACAAACTGTTGCATATAATTTAGCTCAATCTTGGAATGATATATTAAAAGGAGTAAAATGATCAGTTGTAAACTTCAAGGAGGGTTAGGTAATTATATGTTCCAAGTTGCTGCAATGTATTCGTTATCTAATAACGTAGGATTTGATATTGATCATAGTGCTCAAGTACATAAACATATTAAAACATATTTAACAAATATATTCAGAAAAATAAACACAAAAATTGATAATTTACAATATGAATATACCGAACCAGAATATAGTTATAATCCATTACCAAAAAATGATAATGTATTATTTAATGGTTATTTTCAAAGTGAAAAGTATCTAGATAGAAATAAAGTACTAGATTTATATTCAATTGATGATAATTCATCAATGTATATTAATGATAAATATGGTGATATTTTATTAAATTCTGTGTCTATTCATGTACGTCGAGGCGATTACGTAGTTAAACAAGATAGACATCCATTGCAAGATATGAATTACTATAATTCAGCTATAAAACTTTTTAATTCATGTGATTATTTTCTTGTATTTAGTGATGATATAGAATGGTGTAAACAAAATTTTATTGGAGATAAATTTGTGTTTATTGAAGGAGAACAAGATTATATAGATTTATGGATGATGTCTTTATGTGATCATAATATAATTGCAAATTCTTCTTTTAGTTGGTGGGGAGCTTGGTTGAATAAAAATCCAAATAAAATAGTTGTAGCACCTAAACAATGGTACGGTTTAAATAAAAAATTAGATACAAAAGATTTAATTCCAAATAATTGGACAATAATATAATATGGGAGATTTTAGAAATTATTTAGTAGACGGAATAAAATTATATAGAAGTGATTTTAATATCGAATGGATATATAAATACTTGAATAAGTCACCTTCGGTTATAATTGAATTCGGATCATATGATGCAGGCGATGGAGTTTATTATAAAAAATCATTTCCTGCATCGAGAGTAATATCAATTGAAGCATGTAAAGAAAGATTTTCAACTATTTCTGAATATAATAAACATTTTGGAATAGAACTATATAATTATGCTGTTTGTGATTATGATGGAGAAATAAAATTTTATCAAGTTAAAGATCCTAATGTGATGGATAATAAATCTAAATACGGAAGTTCAGGATCTATCAATAAAAGGACTCAGCTATATAAAAATACATGGACTCATATAATAGAACAAGAACCTATTATAACTCCATGTATACGTTTAGACACATTTTGCAAAAATATTGGTGTTGATAATATAGATTTTTTACATGTAGATGTAGAGGGAGCCGAACATAAAGTTGTAGAAGGGTTCGGAACTCTCAGGCCTTTAATGTTATGGATGGAAACACATTTAGGACAAAAGTATTATGGAGAAGATGCGTATAATATAACAGAATTAAATGAAATATTACAAAATATGGGTTATGAACGCATAGTAATAAATGGAGCAGATACATTATATGTGTTAAGAAAATAAAAATTCATATGAATAAACAACAAATTAAAATAATAGATACACAATTTGGCCATGGCAAAAGTTTTGGAACAGGCGATTTACAAATACCGCCAAAGAATTTCGATTGGTATCGAGGAAATGAAACTATAAATAATTTAGTAGTTTTTGCTGAAGATACTATGCATTTAGTAGATAAATATACTGAAAAAAATAAAGTTGCTTTTTTGTTAGAAGCTCCTTGTAAAAAACAGCATTTATATAATCTAGCGGCCGATCCTAGTTTTTATAAAAAATTTAAATACATTTTAACATATGATCGGGATCTTATAAAAGTTAATCCGAATAAAATTAAATTTTATCCATTTGGCGGTTGTTGGATTTGGGACAAAGATAAAAAAATACATGAAAAAACTAAAAATGTTTCTATAATAGCATCCGGTAAACGAGATACGTTTGGCCAACGATTGCGACACGAAGTTATAAGAAATTTTAAAAAAAATTTAGATGGGATTTATGGACGAGGTTATAATCCAGTACATTATAAACTTGATGCATTTAAAAATTATCGTTATTCTGTTATAATTGAAAATCAGAGTTTATGTGATATGTTTAGTGAAAAACTTATTGATTGCTTTATGACAGGTACAATACCAATATATTATGGATGTAATGGTAATATTGGAAATTATTTTAATACAAATGGAATTATACAGTTTACAAATTTATCAGAATTTAATAAGTTAATTGACATATTAACTATCGAACGTTATGTTAATAGTATAGACGCAATAAAAGAAAATTTAGAGTTAGCAAAACAATATACAATACCAGAAGATTGGATGTGGGATCGTTATTTTAAATATTTAGTATAACAATATGAGTAAAACAATATTATTTGGCGGAAGTGGATTTTTAGGAAATATATTCTTAAGAGAGTACCCAGATATAATATCAGTAGGGAGAAGAGAACCAGGACAAGGTAGGGATAATTCAAAACATATATATTGTACGATGGATGATTTATCACCATTAGATGATGTAGAATTTGATAATGTTATTTTCCTGGTTGGCAATTCAAATCATCATCAGATAAATTCAAGTTGCATGATGGGCATTGATTATAATGTAATACCACTTAAGAAAATTTTACACTATCTTAAAAATAGAATTGCAAACGGTAGGCCAATAAACAAATTTATTTGTTTTACATCTATTTTACTTTATGGAAATAAATCAAAAAATAAGCCTGTAAATGAACAAGATGAAATATATCCGTATCAAAACGAATACATATTTAGTAAGTTTTTGGCTGAACAATTGTATGAGTTTTATAAAAACGAAGTTCCAATAATTAATATCAGACTTTGCAACATTTATGGAGACACATCACTCATACGCCCGGATCTAGTACCTACATTAGTATATGACTCATTGGTAAAGAATAAACCTACGGTTTGGAATAAAACACCAAAGAGAGATTTTATTTTTACGGTTGATGCAGCTTCTGCTATTATGAAATTATTAGAGACAAATTTTACTGGGTATCTGAATTTAGGAAGCGGTAAAACACATTCAGTTGGAGAAATAACAGATATCATATCAAAATTATCTAATAAACAAATCGATTCATTAGATATACCAGTCGAAGGCGTAATGGAATTTAAAACTGATATAACATTGTTACAAAAATTAACAAATTGGAATCCGAAATACACATTATCACAAGGATTAAAATTAACATATCAAGTAATGAAAGACACAATAAAACTAAATAAAAAATGAAAATATTAGTTACAGGCGGTTCAGGACAAGTTGGTAAAGAATTAAAACAAATACTTCCAATGGCAATGTATATTTCATCGGATAATTGTGATTTAACTGATGAACAGTCTGTTAAATTGTTAATGATTAACAATCAATTTGATATTGTAATACATTTAGCTGCCAGGGTCGGAGGAATTATGGATAACATAAACAGGCCTGCAGATTATTTTGTCGATAATATAATGATGAATACAAATATTTTAAAATGGTCTCATTTAACAAACGTACCTCGATTTATAGGTATCTTAAGTACTTGTATTTTTCCTGATATAGCTCCATTATACCCTATGAAAGAAGATGTATTGCACCAAGGACCTCCTACTAAAACTAATTTTTCTTACGGGTATGCTAAAAGATGTTTAGCAGTACAAATAGATGCAATTAATGAACAATTTGGAACTAAATATTGTTATATAACTCCTTGTAATCTATTTGGTATACATGATAAATTTGACGAAAGAAGTCATTTTGTTGCAGATCTTATACAGAAAATACATAATGCAAAAATAAATAACAGTTCTAAGATAGTACTATACGGCACCGGAACACCTTTACGTCAATACATGAATGCTAAAGATTTAGCTAAAATATTAAAACTAATGATAGATAATGATATAGTAGATAATTTTAACGTTGCTACTGACGAAAATTTAACAATTGAAGAAATAACGTTAATTGCATTAGATGCATTAGGGTGTAAACATTTTAAAATAGAATATGATAACACTAAACCTGACGGACAATATAGAAAGGATGTAGATAATACAAAATTTAAATTATTATTTCCAGACTTTAAATTTTCTAACTTAAAACAATCAATAAAAGAAGTATATGAACAAAATTTCACTAGTTTCTGACACAATCGATCGTAAAGATATCGACATATTAATCCATTGGTTACAACAAGAACCAATACCTAGACTTACTAAAGGAGAATTAACAAAACAATTAGAATCTAAATGGGCAAAGAAAATAGGAACAAAATATTCAGTATTTGTTAATTCAGGATCGTCTTCTATTTTATTAACATTAGCTGCACTAAAAGAATCAGGAAAATTAAAAAACAATAAAATAGTTGTTCCTGCATTAAGTTGGGCTACTGATGTAAGTTCTCCCATGCTTTTAGGATATGATATTACAATGTGTGATTGTAATTTATCTGACTTATCTTGTGATTTAATAAGTTTAGAAAATATATTTAAACAAGAATCACCATCGACATTAATACTGGTTTCGCCATTAGGTTTAGTTCCTAGAATGAATGAAGTAGTAGAATTATGTAATAAGTATGATGTTCTTTTACTCGAAGATGTGTGTGAAAGTATGGGATCTAAATTTAATAACAAATATTTAGGTACATTTGGATTTGCATCTTTTTTCTCTATGTACTTTGGACATCATTTATCAACTATCGAGGGCGGTTTTATAAATACAAATGATGAAGATTTTTATCATTTATTATTAATGATGCGTAGTCATGGATGGGATCGAGATTTACCTAAATGGAAACAACAAGAATTAAGAGAACAACATGCATGTACTGATTTTAATGCATTATATAATTTTTATGTTCCAGGAATGAATTTAAGGTCTACTGATCTTCAATCATTTATTGGTTTAAGAGCTGTAGATAAATTAGATAATTATTCATCAAAAAGAAGAAATAATTTTAAATATTATATAGACAATATAAAAACTAACATATTAAATTTAAAAGAAAAAACAAACGATTATATTTCTAGTTTTGCAATACCGGTCGTACATAAAATGAGAGAAGATATAGTTAAAGATTTAATAGATGGTGATATAGAAGTAAGACCTTTAATAGCTGGTAATATGGCAAACAAACCAATGTGGAAAGGCAGTAAAAAAGGTTTAGAAAATTGTGAGTTATTAGATAAATTCGGTTTTTATGTACCAAATCATCAAGACTTATCAAAAAAAGATATGGATACAATAATAAATATAATTAACAAATATGAGTAAAAAGGCACTAATAACAGGTATCAACGGCCAAGATGGTTCTTATCTTGCCGAGTTTTTATTAGAAAAAGGATATGAGGTTTGGGGTGTAGTTAAAAGAAATTCTGTTTCAGAAACACAATCCGTAAGAATCGATCATATTTTTGAGAAATTAAATTTAGAGTATGCAGATTTAACTGATATGGCGTCTTTAGTTAGTGTCTTACAAAAAGTACAGCCAAATGAAATATATAATTTAGCAGCACAATCTCATGTTAGAGTAAGTTTTGATCAACCACTATATACTGCAAACGCCACAGGCCTGGGAACACTTAATTTATTAGAAGCAGTAAGAATGGTTTCCTCAAAATCTAAAATTTATCAAGCTTCTTCTTCTGAAATGTTTGGTAATAATATCGATATAGATGGATACCAAAGAGAAACCACACCAATGAATCCTGTATCACCATATGGATGTGCGAAAGTATTTTCATATAATATTTGTATAAATTATAGAAACTCCTATGGCATGAAAATATGGAATGGTATATTATTTAATCACGAATCGCCTCGTAGGGGTACTAATTTTGTAACAAATAAAGTTGTTAAAGCTGCAGTTAGAATTAAATTAGGTTTACAAGAAAAACTATCGATAGGCAATCTATCTGCAACGAGAGACTGGGGACACGCTAAAGACTATGTGAGGGCAATGTGGATGATGTTACAAACAGATAAACCTGACGACTATGTATGTGCCACAGGTATTTCTCATTCTGTTATGGATTTATGTAAGTATGTTTTTGACAAATTAGATTTAAATTATTTATCTTATATTAAGATAGATGAAAAACATATGAGACCTGAGGAATTACAAAATCTTAAGGGGGACTCAACAAAATTAAGGAAAGAATTATTATGGCAACCTGAGTACACATTTGAGTCTATGTTAGATGAGATGATAGAATATTGGATAGAATATTATAACTAATTCTTTGTTTTTAATAAAAAATTAATTATTATATTAATATGAAAAGTATACTAGCAGTATTAGTTAATTACGGCGAAACACAGCTTCAATATCTACAACAAGTTGTTACGTCATTAAAATCATTTAAAAAATACAATGTAACTATCATAGTTAATTCAAATATTTCTTTAAATCATATAAAAGGTATAGATCATGTTAATGTTATTGAATTAAATGATTATCAATTATTACCATTAACATGTAAACAAGTAATATGGCATTATCAAAATGAGTTTGATATATTTTTATTTGGAGAGAATGATCATTTATTCGAAGAACATCATATCGATAAATATTTGCAATACAATAAAATTTTGCCAAAAGATAGAATAACTGGATTAATACAATATGAAAAAGATGAAACAGGAAGATATTATCCAGCATATCATGCACATTATGATTGGGACTATGATAGTGTAGAAGAATATGAAGGATTAAAATTTGCGCATTTTACAAATATACACCAAGCAACATTTATTTTAACGCAAGCGCAATTATTACATATAGGAAATATGTACGACTTTACACAATTTTTTGGACAATCTCATTACAGTGTAAAATGTAAAGTTAATACTGATATATATCAATTTTGTGGAATGAAAAAAATAATTTGTATAAGTGAGTTTGAAGATAATTTAATACATCATTTACCTAATCGTTATATAAATCATATTGGTGATTACAGTAACAAATTAATGAGAAGCGATGATATTAAAATGCAGAACAATCTTAAGATTTTATTAAAAAATAAATTACATGGCAAATAGCATTTATAAAGTAACAGAACAATTTGAAGAAGAATTGTGTAAATATACAGGAGCAAAATACGCAGTAACTGTAGATAACATGAGTAATGCATTATTTCTAGCGTTGTATTATGAAAAAAATATATCAGACCGCATAGGACATACTACTAAGATTAAAATTCCTAACAGAACATACCCTTCCGTTCCTTGTGAAATCATTCATGCCGGACTAAAAGTTGAGTTTGAAAAAGTTAACGGTAAAACAATTAAAGGAGCATACCAATTGAAGCCTAGCAGAGTATATGATTCTGCATTAAGTTTTACTGCAGATATGTATATTCCAGATACTCATATGTGTGTATCATTCACCGGACCTTATAAACACTTTAAACTATCAAAAGGAGGCGCTATCTTAACAGATGATTATGATGCATATCTTTGGTTTAAACGAGCAAGATATAGCGGAAGAAGAGAATGTTCATATCATGATGATCATTTTGATATGTTAGGATGGAATTTTTACATGATGCCCGAACTTGCAGCGCGGGGATTGTTATTAATGAATCAATTCTATAACACAGATGGAACTAAGAAGCATAATAATGATCTAGAACTTCCTTATCCAGATCTTAGTAAATTTAAAGTGTATCAACAATGAAACGTGCTTTAATCGGCGCTGGCGGTCACGCGCGCGAGGTTATGATGCAAATGCAACAATCATTACCTTGTTTCGTTGACGATCAATATGTCGACAATGATACACTTCCTTTATCACAATTTGATCCTACTCAGTATGAAGTAATGATTGCAATTGGAAATTCAGAAAGCAGATTAAATTGGTATCTGAGTTTACCACGAGAAACTAAATATTTTACATTTATACATCCATCTGCAATTATTGGATCTGATGTAACTATAGGAGATGGAAGCTTTATTGGTGCTAATTCGATTATTACAACTAATGTAGTTATTGGCAAGCATGCACTACTTAACAGATCGAATCATATTGGACATGACACTGAAGCCGGCATATGTTTGAGTATGATGCCTGGATCGATTATATCAGGAAATTGTAGTATCGGAGATTATGTTTATTTAGGAACAAATTCAAGTGTAAAAGAAAAACTAAATATTTGTAACGGCGTTACAATAGGATTATCATCAGGAGTTATAAAACATATACAAGAACCCGGAGTTTATGCCGGAGTTCCTGTTAAAAAAATAAAATGAATGAAAATACATATTTTTTACCGACATTATAACGTTAAAGATACAGATAATAGAAACAGGCCTTATTGGTTTAGTTATCAAAATTGTTATAAAAATTTATTATCTACTATAGGAGCCAGCGCCAACAATTTTAGAATAAACATTGTGTATGATGGAGACGAATACAATTGGATACAAGATTATAAACATCATATGATGTATAAAATTTCTGCAGGTAATGATATGAAATCATTTTTTGAAACATGTAAAATAATTAAACAAGACACTAATATACAATCTGAAGACTTGATTTATTTTCTAGAAAATGATTACATGCATGTAGATAATTGGTTACCTAAGATTATTGAATTGTTTAGTAGTTACCAAGGATTAGATTATGTTTCTTTATATGACCATAATGACAAATATTTTTTGCCAATGTATGAAAACTTAGTATCAAAAATTATCACTACTAGCAAACATCATTGGAGAACTACTCCATCAACTTGCGGATCGTTTATAACAACTAAACAGAGATTTGAAGAAGATTTTGATATTTTATCTACAATGGAAGGTGATCATAATAAATGGCTATGGCTAAATCAAAATAGATCTAGATTTATATTTACTCCAATACCGGGACTATCTACACACTGTATGGAAGGATTATTATCGCCTACTATAAATTGGAGTAAACAATGATATCAGTAATAATACCAACGTATAAATCTCCAGATATGTTAGATCTATGTTTAAGGTCTGCAATAAAAGGACAACACAACAAAAATCAGATTGTTGTAGTAGTTGACGGTCATTATGAACTAAACAAAGAAGTACTAGAACGTTGGGCAGAACATATAGACGTATTAAACTTAGAAACAAATGTTGGATTATGTCGAGGAACTAACTTAGGAGTATACAATGCTCGTCATGACCGAATACTAATTGTAAATGATGATAATGTATTTCCAATTGATTGGGATGTACAATTAGACAAAGTATACGTCCTCAACTCGGTCATATCACCAAACCAGATCGAACCAGTCCCAAGTATATTTAAACAATTCCATATTAGAAATTGCGGACAAGATGCAAAATCATTCAACTTAGAAAGTTATTGGAAGTATGAGGAATCATTGCGAGGACACCCTACTGATGAAACTGGATCGACTCTGCCTATATTCATGAGTAAAACAGATTATCTGAGAATAGGTGGTTGGGATGAAAATTATGAGTTAGGAATGGTAGCAGATTGGGATTTCTTTTTGAAATGTCAATTAAGCGGATTACGAATGATAAGATCATACAATTGTCACTTTTACCACTTCGCTTCAGCATCGACCAACGGCGAAGCTCGACAACAAGCAGAACAAAACGGACATGAATATGCTCGTTACAAATGGGGCAGTTACATACAACATGATCCACAAACTAATCGAAAATTTATCATTTAACGCTTATTGTATCGGCAACTGTTATATTTATTAATAAATTAGTAACAGAAAGAGCTATAATGAAATTTTTTAAAGATATTCTCAAAGAAACAGACAAAGCTACAAATGAAGTCAAGTATTCTCAAGGACGAGTATACATGCTCATATCAGTGGTAGCTTATTATCTAACTATCGGAGTATTATTGGCTGCAGGTATGCACAAGACAGCTGATATTGATTTAACCAAGTTTAAAGTAGTTATAGATGCATTAGAATTCGCAATGGTATTGTTTGGCGGATATGTGTTTGGAGGCAAAATTGTAGACGTCTTCAAAATATTACGTCCAGATACTAACGGTAAAAAATAAAGGATTACAATGCATATAAAAGTTGGAAGTCGAGGTTCCGAAGTCAAACTGATTCAAGAGTTTTTAGGAATAACAGCGGATGGTATTTTTGGTTCTGGCACAGATCGTGCAGTTAAAGAATGGCAATCTAAGAATGGATTGTTAGCAGATGGTATAGTAGGTCCTAGAACGTGGACTACCATGGGACTAGATCATCGTGTAACTACCGATGCTGCAGAAAGACACACGGAACTTGCATCTGGATTAGAAATCGAACAGTATTTCTTACCTAAAGGAGAATATAAAACAGGTCCTACTACTAAAGAATATTTATTCTTACATCACACAGCCGGATGGCACAATCCATATCGTGTAATAGATAGTTGGGGACGTGATACACGAGGTGCGGTAGCAACAGAATTTGTATTAGGTGGCCCATCGGTTAAAGGCAATGATGAAACCTATGATGGAAAACTATTGCAATGTTTTCCAGAAGGATGTTATGGATGGCACTTAGGTAAAAATGGCTCACAACATATGCATACACATTCAGTAGGAATTGAAGTATGTAACTTTGGTTGGGTTAAGGATGGAAAAACATATGCCGGCACAACAGTAGCAGAATCTCAACTTATTGAATTACCAGAAAAATTCCGAGGATTTGCAACTTGGCACCGTTACTCAGATAAACAAATTGAGGTCCTTAAAAATTGGATATTATATATTGCAGAACGAGATAACATCGATGTTAGAGCTGGTTTAGTAGAAGAAGTCAAACAATATGGAGCTAAAGGTTTTGAGTTTAATGAGAATGCTTATTACGGCAGAATTAAAGGAATGTGGACTCATACCAATACTCGTAAAGACAAAGTTGATATGTTTCCGCAACCAGAACTATTAGATATGTTATTGAGTTTATGATCAAGTTAGATAGAAAATCCATATACGCATTAGGTGTAGCTGTTCTCATAATGTTAACATTCTTTGTGGTGAAAACATTGGTAATGATAGACTGGTTACCTTGTAATAAAATGGTTCAATGGTATGAATATCTATCTGTTATATGTTTTATGCCACCTTTCTTTTATGTATTAAAACAAATATATAAAACACAGTATTTAGAAACACTTAAAAAGAAAACATTAGAACAGATACTGGATGAATCGTGTCTAGTGTCACGTACTGATAAACAAGGACGCATAACTGATGTTAATGCTAAATTCTGTGAAGTATCTGGATATAAACGACAAGAATTACTAGGAAAAGATCACCGAATACTAAATTCAGGAACCCATCCTAGAGAAATGTGGCAACAAATGTATCAAACAACAGTTCAATACAAGTCCATATGGCATGATATAGTTACCAATGTAAACAAATCGGGTAAACATTACATAGTTGATACACACATAATGGCTACGTTCGATGCAGCTGGTAAACACACAGGATTTTTATCTGTAAGACAAGATATAACATCGTTAATGAATTCTTTAAAAGAGGTAGATAGAAAAAATGCATATCTAGAGCATGCAGCAAAAATATTAAGACATGATATGCATTCTGGTATTAACACATATATTCCAAGAGGTATCAAATCATTAGAAAGAAGATTAAGCAAACTTCTTGTTTCATTAGATATACCAGAAAATTTAGGCGAAAAACATTTAGGTCAATCTTTACAACTGCTTAAAGAAGGATTAGCTCATGCTCAACGTGTTTATAATGGTGTTAAAGAATTCACTAATCTGGTTAAAAAAGATGCAGTGATGGAAAAACAACCACACAAATTAAAATGTATTTTAGAAACATATTTTAAAGGTACTGCTTATAACAGTCAAGTTTATGTAGAGGAATTAGGTCAAGAGGAAGTAAATGAATCTTTATTCTGTACTGCAGTTGACAATTTGGTTAGAAACGGATTACGTTACAACGATAGCGATACAAAATTAGTAAAAATATACAGAGAAGCCAATGACATTATCATTGAAGATAATGGTCGTGGAATGTCACAAGAACAATTTGAAGAATACTCTAAACCATACACCAGAGGAGAAAATAATAAAGAATCTGGTAGTGGGTTAGGTTTAAATATCTGTGTAGCAATCATGCGAGAACATGGATTTGAGGTTACAAGTGAGAAAATAGAAACCGGAACCAAATTAAAAGTAAAATTGCTATGATTGAATCTATTATGCTAGTAGACGATGAAGATTTATTTCATCTTGTATTTGAAGACGCTTGCAGCTTGTTAGACATCACATTGTCCTTAGAAGCAGTAAGTAGTGCTGATGAAGCAGCCAAAATGTTTAAACAATGGTTTGACAAGGGGCCATTAGAAGAAAGACCTGAATGTGTATTTGTTGATCTGAACATTATAGGATCATCATTTGATGGTATTGAACTTGTTAGACGTATTAACTTTGAATATGGAGACAACGTTGTAATAGGAATAATATCATCAAGCAATGAAACCTCAGAACAGAGCAAAGCAATACAAGCAGGAGCACAATTTTGGATTGTAAAATCTGATGATATTGAACCACGTTTAGAAGATTTTGTGAAAGATTATGATGGGTACAAAAACAAAACAAACCCATTTAAAATATATAAATGACAAAAATACAGTTACCACAAGAAGTTATTGAAGGATTATTAGAATTAAAACAAACAAAACGTGTATCCCTTGAAGGCAATATACTAAAAGTTATTGACCCTGGAGATAATACTGAGTTTGCAGAATATCTTAAAACAGCAATACAAGAAGATAAAGACAAGCAACGTCGCCGGTTAGACATTACAAAACAAGTTCAATCACAAAACAAAGAGTTGTTAGAAGCACAAGCTGAAAAAGATGCTTTGGTTGAACAGATACAAGCTGCTTTACAACAAGCAGAAGAGTCCAAAGAAAATGCGTTAAAAGATTTGGATGTGTTACAAAAGAAAAAACAATTTGAGCTTATAGGAATTATAGTAAAAATTGCTTTGTTTATTATTTTAGGTGTGGGTGCTTGTACTACAATACTTTATATTTATTCACTGTCAATTGACAGAGACACTGAACTTATAGGCAATACATGGAGTAACATGTTTGGTATACTGTTAACCAATGCTTTTTCTATTATAGGAACTATAATGGGTGTTAAATATGCATCAAAAGACAAAGAATAATTTGTTCGTTAACATAATTTTTCTTATATTATATTAATGAACTATAAACTAATCATCACATCAGCCGTTTTATTCTTAATAGGACAATCATTAGTCTGGATACAGGTTAATGGGCCTATACTTTGGCCGTTAGCAAAAACATATCGTTGGGTATTAATGCTGTTAGGCGTTCCTATCACATGGTTGTTCATGGAAGCTACCAAGACAGCCGTTCATTCATTTGCTGGAGAATTTTGGCCTGCAAGATTCGTATCATTTGTGTCAGGAATAGTAGTGTTTGCAGCATTCACTTGGATGTTTAAAGGAGAACCACTCACACTTAAAACTGCTACCTGTTTACTTTTAGCATTTTGTATTATATTTATACAGCTCTTTTGGAAGTAAACATATTTATAATAAAGTGTGAATACTGATATGATAAAAGAATATGAATCACAAAATGTATTGAACCCATCACTATGGGACAATGAACAGTTTGATGCCAAGCTTCGAGCTGCATTTCTTCGTATTGCAAAACATTTTATTGAATTTTTAGATGTTCCTGTCAAAGTTAAAGACATTACACTAACAGGAAGCAATGTTAATTATAATTGGACTCCGCATTCGGATATCGATATACATGTTGTGTTAGATTACAGCAAAATCAATAAGAATACCGAGTTAGTAGCAAACTTAATGAGAGCCAAGAAAAGCATATGGAACAACAATTATCCGTTGCAACATGACGGAATGGATATTGAATTATATGCACAAGATGACACAGACCCACCACCTGGTTCTGGAGTATATTCATTGCTACATGACAAATGGATAGTTAAACCAGATTCAGAAAAAGTAACGGTTAAAGACGCAGATATAATTGCAAAGTCAGAACCATTTGCTTATCTGATAGACAATTTGGATGCTAATCAACCCAATGTACTTTCCAGAATAAAAGCATTGATATACAAACTCAGAAAGTTTCGTCAGTGTGGATTAGACAAAGCTGGAGAATATTCTTTAGAAAATTTAGCATTCAAAAGATTGAGAAGCAGCGGACATTTGAATCAATTAAAAAATTTACATAAACAAGTAGTTATAGCAGATTTAAAACAAGGATTAACCGAAGGATGTGGTTGTGGAGATACTCCAGATGTTAAAACCATGTTAGGTCGACACATACATTCGGATCAACGCATGACGGCAACGGATTGGAAATTTTTATTGAAACACATGGATACAATTGTAGATCCTAGGGGTCAATGGGACCATCCTGGCAGATGCACACTGATACCAAGCAATCAGATAACAATGCAGAATGTAGCATATCCAGTATACGGTATAGATGACACCGGCCATGCTCAAATGATGCAGCCTGAACAAAATTATACTTATCCGGGACGCATGGTGTTTGAAATACCAATGACATCACAATCATATAAAAATCTAGTAAAAGAAATAGAAACATGGAATCAAGAGGATTAGGTGACGATATAAAAAAGATAACTGCAGCCACAGGACTAGACAAGCTAACTAAACGCATAGCTCAGATACTAGACGAAGATTGTGGTTGTGACAAACGGCAAGAACAATTAAATAAATATCCTTCGATACTGAACAAATTGAAAGGTAAAAAATAATGGCAACCATCAGTAAAAATAATATTGGTACTGGTAATACTATACAGGCAGAACATATAACCAGAATAATAGATGCATTGAATGGTACTGGTAGTGCTGATATCATTGCAACTGGGTCATTCACAGGTTCATTTAATGGATCTGCAGACACTTGGATTGTTCAAGATTTAACTGTTAATGGTACTGCCTCAATCAATTATTTTGAAACCATATATGAAACTTCATCTATAATTTATCAGTCTGGTTCAACTAAATTTGGTAATAGTGCGGACGACACACATCAGTTTACTGGTAGCGTGTTTATTGAAGGAAACACTGAATTCAATGGAGCTGTCACAGCATCTTCAATCAACTTGTTAAGATATTATACAGAACCTACTAACGATCCAGAATTTGGTTCTCCTTCATTCAATGATTTAGGATTAGGTAGCACCGGATCATTAGCTATTGGTGATGGAGCAGTAGCACCAGGACGATTCAGTGTAGTGATTGGTAGTGAAGCAGGAGCAGCTGCTAGTTCATTCGGAAGTAGTGTAAATGGAGATGAACAAGTTTGGATTGGATATCAATCGGCATACAGTTCATCAAAATTAAATGTTAGCAGTGTAGCAATAGGTAGAGAAGCTGGTGCATATTATTCAGCATCAGGTACGTTTGCAGGAGAAAATGTTTTAATTGGAGCAAAAGCAGGAAAAAGCTTCATAGCCCCAGGAACATTTGATAATCAGAATGTAATGGTTGGATATGCAGCAGGAGAAGGAGGTACGGGTGGAGAAACTGCAACATATCTCGGATCATGGGCTGGATATCAAACAAAAGGATCTGTACAAAGTACATTTGTAGGAGCATATGCTGGGCAACAAGCAAATTCTAGCCCATATTCAGTAGCCGTAGGACTTGATTCAGCATTTCAAGCATATAGTTCTTCTTATGCAACGCACATTGGATATTATGCAGGATTCCGACTACGACAAGCTGCCGAATCTGTTGCAATTGGAGTTAACTCCGGTTATAACACAACTAATGCTACCGGATCAATCTTTATTGGCTCTAGAGCAGGTAGTACTGCAGGAGGAAGTAATTATGCAGTAGCATTAGGATATAACGCACTTCAATTTTCCACAAATAGTACTTATCAAGTAGCTGTCGGATATCAAGCTGGATATCAAGCTGATAATCAAAATTATTCTATTCATATAGGTACAAGAGCTGCTTATAATTCACTTTCTAATTTAGGTGATAACAATATTATACTAGGAAACAATTTAAGTCTTCCTACTAATGCATCTCAATCATTAAACATAGGAGGAGTAATTTATGGTACCGGTTTATCTGTTGGTAATTCAGCCGGCTCTGCAACAGCAACACCTACTGCAAACGGCCGTATTGGTATAGGTAAATCATCTCCTAATTCAACATTAGATGTTAACGGTAACACCACCATAACAGGTTCGCTCAAAGTAACCACATCAGTAACCGCCTCTTCATATACTGGTTCATTTGTTGGAGATGGGGCTGGACTATACAATATACCATCATCTGGTATTACCGGTCTCAACCTTTCACAGATAGCATCTGGATCTGCAACAGCTAGCATAGCACCAAACACCGGATTCCGGGTTAACACTGATTCTGCATTTACGGGTTCCATGACAATCAGTGGATCTACATCTCCCGCATTGAATGTAATAGGATCAGGGAGTGCTGTATTCACAGTAAATGGTTCGGTTGGAGAAATATTCTCAGTATCAGACAGTTTATCAGGCAGTTTATTTGCAGTTAATAACTCATCCGGGTTTGCAATACTTGATGTAGATTCAGACAATACTATTAAATATGGTGATCCAGATACTAAAGCTGTAACAACTACTGTGAAGAACACAGTCAACGCAGTTGGTGCATTTACTGTGTATTCTTTAGCAACTGCATCATATGATGGAGCATGGTTTGAATATGTAGCAAAATCAGGAAGTGATGCTAGAGCAGGACAAATAATGTCATTGTGGTCAGACACATCAGTTAACTTCACAGAAACCACAACTACTGATTTTGGGAATACAAGCGGATTATCATTCACAGTAGCAGTAACAGGAAGCAATTTTGCTTTAACAGGTAGTGTTGCAACTGCAGGTTGGACTATTAAAACCATAGTAAGAAGCATATAACATGGCAATAAGTTTTAAAGGATCGATGGTGATTGGACCAAGATTAAGTACGATATCAAGCTATTTACTAGACACTTATTCAGCTGAGGGAGGATATTCAATTCGTAAAATATCAAGTACAGCAACTAATTGTATAAGGGTAAGGCGTTCTAGTGATAATGCCGAACAGGATATAGGATTTAGTGGCAATGATTTAGATACTACTTCTTTGCTTTCTTTTGTAGGTGCAAATGACGGGTTTGTAACGACATGGTATGACCAAAGCGGTAACAGTAGAGATGCTATAAATGCTTCAGCTGGAAGACAGCCGAGAATAGTTAACGCTGGAGTTTTAGAAACTAAAAATTCTAAACCGGCAATTTATTTTAATGACGATGCCTTAAAATATAATGGACAAGTAGTACCATCAGCTACTAATCCATTTTCATATTTTACAGTTAGTTCACACGAAGTAGTTGGTGACTCTCGATATGGAGTTATTTTTAAGTCAAAGGAAATTGGTTTTGCAAGTGGTGGAACTTATGTTCAAAATTTGCATGATAGG
>Ga0070749_10000809_pt1 | contig 21086 bp, 26 predicted proteins | sample VirMetDEL_Nov_18_FD_75180 | JGI IMG/M metagenome (GOLD analysis project Ga0070749, IMG submission 75180) | Aqueous microbial communities from the Delaware River and Bay under freshwater to marine salinity gradient to study organic matter... | ecosystem: Environmental > Aquatic > Marine >...
CACCGGCCTCTACCATTGCCACTAACATGAAAAAGGACGATGCGCTGCGGGTCTGCCGCTATATCACTCTCGGCTATAGCCCGTGGCGCATCGTCGAGCTTTTGGAAGTCGAAATCGAGGACGTTCTGCGTCTCAGATCACGTTATGGCTGGAAAGGGCCAACAGCAAATGAAAACGATCACAGCACTTGCAGCGACGGCACTCGTTGCACTCACCGCAGCCGCTCAGGCTGACACATTTGACGACGGGCGGGCACAAGCCGAAACACTCGGTTCTGTTAAGGTTGGAATGTGGACGCTCTCCACGCATGGCTTCCCGACAACTGGTGCTTGGTCGCATTGCGCGATCTCCGCCGACTATCAGGCGCAGAACGAAGTCCAGCGTCGCAATGCCAAAGCCGCGAATACAAGTCTCGTCGTCAAGGCGGGCGGTAACTTTTTCGAGGTTATGGTCGGCGGCAGCGATTGGGATTTGACGCCGGACAAGCAGTATCCCGTCTCATGGAAGTTTACCGATGGCTCGACCTACAACGGCACGGGCCAAGGGTCTTCAGAGATTTATCTGTCGGTCTATAATACCACTCTGCCGACGGAATGGATCAAGTCGTTCATTCGGTCGGAGGGCGTTCAACTCTATATCAACGGGCGCCAAGCCGGGGCGTACAGGCTGACGGGCAGCGCGCGCGCGTTTGACCAGTTCGCCGACTGCTTGAAGACTGGCACGGACATCAACACGGTTTCCAACCGCAGCGGAGGAGGTCGCTTTGACTGATCGCCCCAGCCTAGACCGCCAGCTTGCAGCCCTGATGCACGCCGTTGCGTGGGCCGGTCGAACCGGCCTATCGGAGACCGTTCTCAGCGATGCGGAGTACGGGGTCGAGAGTATGCAATTCCTGACCCGCTATCAGAAAGAATTTAAGGCTCTCGTCCGAACGATCCAGGCGTTCCCCGATGCGGAATTGATCGAAGAGGATCACGCTAATGACTGACGACGACATGATCCCCGCCGCCGCTGATTTTCTCAATCAGATGATCGAGCTGGAGGCGAGCTTTTTGGACCGCTGGGCCGGGAACGATCCCGCGCTCGCCCGCGCCGCCGCCCTGCTCGGCTTGTATTGCTTTTTCGGGGATGCCCGCGAGCGGGTCTTGAAGGGACTGAGTGCCTATGTCATCGAACCCGAGATGGAGAACGCCGTATGGGACAAATTAGAGGAGGGAATGAGCGATGATTTCCACTGATCGACGCCTCGCCTGGGCAATCCTAGGCCATCCTATCGACTGGGATGACAAGGTGTGGCCGGTGACTGTCTGCGATACCGAAGGCAAGTTTGTCCGATATCAGCTGATGGCCAAGGACCAGCTTGCCGATTTGCGTCTCCATGGCGGCATGGCCAAGTTCCGCGCGCTCTGGCTTGGCGACGAATGGCGCCTCCTGGAGATGGTCGCCGACACAGAAACGGAGGCAGCCTAATGTCTGACGTGCTCGATCTCTTGCTTCTTATGATCCTGATCATCGGGCCGGTCGTCGCTTATTACGCATGGCGTTTGAGTGATAACAACATCAAGAGACATCAGCGCGAGATGCGCAAAAAACGAAAGAAGAGGGTTTAATGTCCTATATCGTTTGTGGCTGGTACACGCCCGACTATCAAAAGTGGTGGGACAAGCTGAGGCCAACGCTCGACGCTGTCGGCGCGCCGCATCATGTCGATCAAGTGCCTCAGATTGCGGGAAGTTGGGAAGCCCGAACCTGCCGGAAGGCGGAGTTTGTCAAGCAGGCCATGCGCCGTTACCCGCATGAGACGATCTTATTTCTCGACGTGGACTGCACCGTCCGACGCCCCCTGGACGAGCTTGCAGACATCCCAGGTGATTTTGGGATCTGTTCGACCGTAAAATACGAAAAGCGCCGATGGCATTCTATTTCAACGATCATTCAAACACGGAGCGGAACGCTTGTCTTAAAGCCAACAGACCGTTGTCGGGAAATGGTCGGCCGTTGGTGCCAAGAAGCGGAAAACGCCCCATTGTATGTGCACGATCAGCAAGCGCTTGCTCTCGCCATGACGCAAGTGCCGGGTCTGACCGTGACAAACATCGGCACCGAATGGTGCGCCGTGCCTCGCGACCACCACCCGGACCCTGGCATATTGCATGATCAGGCGAGCAAGGGGCAGCACGCAAAGCGCTGGACAAAACGGCTTGCCTATCTGTCAGATCCCCTCAAGGCGAGGGCCGCATGACCTACCTCGGCGAAAAAAAGCTCGGAAATTTTAAGCCGACCGTGACCCAGCGCAGGAAGGCTAAAGACACGCACGATCCACGCGCGGACCGCGAAGGGGATGACGAGAAGCATCGAGCCGCGATCCGCAAACTACCGTGCTGCGTGCCTGACTGTCCTGTCGTCGGCGGCGACGTGCATCACCTCAAGAGCGCAGGCGAGCGAGGAATGGGGCTGCGAGCGCCGGATCGCTGGGGCGTGCCGATGTGCCGACAGCATCACGAGGAGATTGAGCGCGCCGGGAGCCGCAACGAAATCCGCTGGTTTAACAAGCGCGGCATCGCGGTCCTCGACTTAGCGAAAGCCCTATGGGGCGTGCGTGGGGATGCCGGGGCCATGACGCGGATTGTGCTCGCCCATCGTAAGGCAGCGCCGCTGCAGGAGTTGGATGGATGACAATGCCAAAGCCCCGCCTTTTGTTTCGCGAGGTTCTAGACCTCGACAAAGAGATCGCCCGGCTGGTCGAGCGCATCCGCGTTTTGCAGACCCGCCGCAATGAGATTGTGCGCAGCGTTCCCCCAAAGCCAAACTACTATCGACGAAAGGATCACGTTGCATGAGCTATGAAACCGCCTATCTCCTCTGCGTTCTTTGCGGCGTGTTCGGCCTATTAGTCGGGGCGCTGATACAATCTTGGTCGGAATAGCAGTCTCCCAAATGAGGGACAGACATGACAACAGAAGAGGCGACACAATGACACCCGAAGAGAGAGCAAAAGAGATCGTGTGGGCTTGCGTTTGCGTCACTCCGTCAGAGCAAGTAGACCTGGAGCGAAACATAGCCCAAGCCATCCGTGAGGCGGTTGCGGAGCGGGATAAAGAGATCGAGCGGCTAAGGGCGGCGCTTAAAAACGCTGCTAAAGTCGTGCGATCCGCTGCCGATGACATACGCGGAGACCTCACGTATTCCGAGGATGTGGAATGGATCGACGCCATCGCCGACGATGTGATCGCTCTAGCCAATAAGGAACCCGACTAGCTGCACAGCGCCTCGGCCCAGGCCCACCATGCCAGGGGCAGAACGCACGTGAAGATAAGGTCTAGGCCCATATCACGCCCAGACGTTACTGCGCTGCTGGACTTCGCCCGCATCATAAAGCCGAACCCAATTCGGGCCGATTGCCCATTGATACCCGCCCGGAAGGCGAGCGCCGGTCAGCTCCTTGTTCTTAGCTTCGGCCACGGTGCCCAGCTTGTTGTCGATATACGTCTTGAGCTTGCTGTAGTTCCACAGCTTCGGGTTTTCAGGATCGCCCCCGCCTGGAGCCCCGGCGCGCAGCGTTTCTTCGAGATCGCCGTAGATGCGGAGGTTGAAGTGAAACCCTGGGCGCTCCGCCATTTCCGGCACCATGTTCCCGAACTGGTCTTCAACCATATTGCCGGTTGGCTTCATGACGGTGATGGTTTCCGTGGCCCGAAACGGATGCAAGCTCACGCCCTCACGCGGGACCATGGTCTGCGTTTCCGCGTCGTAGTCTGCGATGTTGCAGGTTTGAAGAAACGTCCGCGCAACGGCTCTGGTCGAAGCGCAGCCTAAAATCTCAATAGCCATAGTCTAGTCTCCATTAGGGGGTGGTGAGAGTATTGAGTTCTGCCTGCGTGAACTTGCGCGGGAAGACTGCGAGGCGTCTGATGAGTAGTTTTTTTGAGTCACCCGCGTCAGTGTAGTGCCCGAACCGCAGCGTTCCCGATGCTGGGAGGGCATGCGTTGTGACAACCTCGGCCGTATAGAGCGCGCCGTCCTTTGAAGAGAGATAAGATGTGGTGTCTACGGCAGCAGCAAATTTTACGGCTTCGTCATAATAGTTTCCGAAGTTGCTAACGTTCACCGTCAGTCCAAGCGTTGTGTCTCTCAGCTGTACCTGAAGCCTGCCACTGGAAGAATTATACAACCGGAAATAATCTACGCCCGCCTCATAAATGGTCCAATATGTCCCGTCTGTATATACAGGATAGGTCTGGACATCCGCGAAAACGGTGCACGCGACGGCGCTATACGGAAATGCCGTTGTCGCTAGTCTGACAACATCGACGGCCCGCGTCGCACTGCTGGCAAATGTCTCGATTGGACTGGTGCAGTATGCCCCCGTCTCAACGTCGGCTAAGGCCACGTCTACTTCATCGCCAGAGGTAGCGAGCTTGATCGCCATACAGGGGTTGGTGATGGTCTTGTTTTCAATCGTGCCGCGGACCCATTCGCCAGAGGAGAGGTCAACAGTGGCTTCGGTTACTTCAATGCAAGAGGCGTCATCGATTGTGCATGTCAGTCCAGCTCCGCGAGGATAGACAGCGAGCGCGAGAGTTGTCGTTGTCGCGTAGGCGTAACCAACAACGGTTGTGCCTGAGGCGGTCACAGCCGTATAGGATGAACCCAGCGCCGCCGACGACAACGCTGTATTGCAGATTAACGTATCGACAATCGTCGCCGTTCCAAGTGTGACGGTGACTTGGGTGCGATATAGTTTTCCTGCCGTGGTTGAAAAAACGGCGTAAGCCCCAGTATTTGTTGCGGCCGCTCCTGTGATCTGCCCTGCTGTTCCAGTGTGCGTAATTGATCCCCCGCCAACATTTGTCCAATCAGCAACGCCGGATGTGAATGACCCGTCTGTAAGAAGATTTGCTCCACCATCGCCAATCGCCACGGTAACGTCACCGGTTCCCGTGCGCCGCTTGAGATAGACAGAACCAGACCGTGCCGCGCTGGCGGACGAAATGCGTTGAATTGCATTTGCGTTATTCGCTGTCGCCGTCAGCGTGCTGGCGTTATTGGCAAGGCCGCCTGGGCCTGTAGCCGTCTTCGCGGCTGTTGCGCTTGTCTTGGTCCAGTTCGATTGCGTCAGATCATTACTATAGAGGCAGAGGTTCGTTCGAGCCTCTTCCACCTGTAGCCCAGCTGGAGACCCACCGCTATGGGTGAGAGGAAGGGCAAATCTTGCCGCTGATGTCGTAGACAAAAACGTGCTATCTGCCGGTGCACGATAAATGTGCACAGCGCCTGCGAGAACACCGATGCCCGCTGTGCCCGCATAGCTCGGCGTCCCTGACGCGTCTTGCGCTACGCGCACGATAATAGTGGCCGTTGTTCCCAAGTTTGGGGTGAAGTCGTACTTACATAAATAATAGCCATCTGAGAGCAAAGTGCAGCTTCGATTGCTTGACGCGGGGCTGCCTTGTCGGGCCGTTGCGGTCCCGCTTCCGGTCAGCGTAAATCTGACGATATTGTCGGTCGTAAACACGCCAGACATGACGACTTCGACATAATCCCGCCCGCTGGCCTTGGCCACAATAGCAACGGTGTAGGTCCCGCCTGTTGCGGGCGTAAAAACACTGGAATACGTTGCTTGGTGCAAACCAGATGCGGCCGTCTCATAGACACTTGCGACTGCACCATATGAGCCTGGAGCCGTCCCAGCCGCATTCGTAACAGTGGCGTTACTTGCTGACCATCCCGCCGTTGCTAACGTGTTGCTCTGCAAGCATAGGTTATGCGCCGCCCTCTTGATCGTGCCATCCGGCTGCTCGACGAACTTACCTCCAGAAGCGGGTCCTGTATAAGTCAGCAAGCTCGACGCAGTCGTGTCGGGGGACGTGCTATAGCCCTCGGAGGTCGCACTGAGATCGACCTCGTAGGCGTTGGATGTGAAGTCCAGGGCGAGGCCCGCGCTTTCACTTCCGAGAAGGTTGCCCGTGGTGAGGCCGTCAGTGGTGAGGGTGACGAGTTCGGCATCGGACATTGCTCGCGGCAACACGAGAACCTCTGCGATCACGCCTGTCATCTGATTAGCTGCTGAAACGCCAGCGCCAAAACGCAACTGCGTTGTCGTCGGAAGCGTTAAACTCGTGTCTGTCACAGCGGCGCCGCCATCCTTTGAAAAGGCCGCGTCATTGGCAGCAATGCTAGCAGCGATTTTGCTAAATGCGGTTGTCGAGACTGTCCCTGACGTGAGAGGAGAAAGTTGCGTTACGCCGCCGTCTAACACTTGGACAAAACCCGCCCCAGCCGCCTGATGCCCCATGGAAATGCGTTCGTTTTCGGTTGCGTCATCGATATTGATCGCCCGAGCAGCCGCCGCGACGCTCACCGGTCTATATTTGACATAAGCGGTGATTGTACTTTGTGAGCTTGCATATCGCGTCTGGGCGAGCGTTATATTATCCACGGCCCGCGTCGCAGAGCTGGCAAATGTTTCTATTGGGGAGGTCGCGAAGGCTCCGACGCCATAGTCCGCCTGATAAATGTAGATCCCAGAAGAGCCGTCGCCCGTGTATGTTTTGAATGCCGTTTCCGTGCCGTTATAATCTGCTAGGCTGCTATCATAGGGCTGAATTGAGATATATGTGTTTGATGCTGCGTTGGTTTGCGTCGCGTTGATGCGATACCAGCCATTGCCAACGTCATCCACCACCACAGTTAACGACGAGTCTGCGGACACAACAGAGCCATCTGTAAGGCTGACCTGCACAATGTTATAGACCGTGGTCTGATATAGGCCGATTGCCACCTCATCATATTCCGCAGCCTTGCAATACACGCTACCCGTCCAAGCCACAGCAGTCCCCGTGATGGCCGTTCCATTGTATATATAATGGCCGGCACTTGCTGCGCTTGAATACAACTTAGAAGCATTCGTCCGCCCGTCTGGCGACGTTGCAGCTGCCGCCGTAATGCTGACGCCGAGGCTCTTATTCCAATAAGCGTTATCAAACGTGTTTGAATAGAAAACCGAATTCGTCCGAGCCTCTTCCGCTAAGATGCCTTGAGCGACCCCGCTCGAATACGTGGTCGGAAGCGATATTCTCGCGGCCGTCGTCGTTTTTAAGTAGGTGTCAACAGAAGGAGTGCGGCGGACGTGGACGCGATTGAAAACAGCCGAGCCAATTGCTGCCGTAGACGAGACGCCAAGCGTGGTGCCCCTGGCTCCATATACTTGGTATGCTCCGGTCGTCCCGTCAGCGACGATTATCTGTTCCAGAAGCCAATAATCCGCGCTGTAGTCCGTGACAGTAGAGGTGCCATTGACCGCAGTGCGATCTACTTTCGCGCCCGTGCTTTTGTTGACTTGCGTGCGTATTTCGTTAGTCGTGGAAAATGTAATTCCGACTTCTGGGAAGGTCGCTGTATCTGCCTCTTTGGCGATCAAGATCCGAAGGCTATATGTAGCGCCGCTAACAGCCGTGAATGTGATTTGCACGCCCTCTGACGCGGCGGCATTGTCGTCTCCAACCTGCACTCCCAGAGCAACAGACGTGAGAGTAGGGGTGTTAATTCCGGTCCACGGAGATGCGCCGATGCCTTCTGACGAAGCGCAAAGGTTCATTGCCCCATAAGCGAGGCTCCCATCCTCCTGTTCTACCATTTTGATTGACGGCGATGTGTACGTTAGGAAGTCTGTGCTTTCCGTGACCAGCTGGCCGGTCGTCTTGGCGTCGATGATCTTGGCGGAGCCGTAGAACCCAGTTCCGCCCACATAATGGTCGTCGGTAAAATCGATAGCGAACCCGCTCGCCTCGCCGTCGAGCAGACCCGCCGCCCCGGAAACTATGGCGACGGCACTGGAGCCGCTCATCAGCGACACCCAAAGTGCTTTGTTATGCATCAGCCCCATGCCATCCCCCGCTTAGATCAAGGTGTTTCGTCGATCAGATCGACGCCAATCGTGAACACTTCCGCGTTGCCTGGCGTATAGGCCGCCGTGGTCTCGACCATTGCGTAGATCGACTGCTCCCCCGGCCCGAGCCGGATCATAAATTCCGAGCCCGCATTCGGCGCCGCCGCGCCCCAAGCGCCATCCGTAAACGCCTCGTCGATAGTCACGTCCGCAGAGCCGAGATAGTCGGCCACCCCCGAGATCGAGAAGGCCCCGTTGTCGCCGTTGGTGACGGTCGCCGGATCGGCGCGCATCAAATGAACCCGGAAGGTGGCATTCGTCGTGCTCGTTCCCGACTTGCGGAGGATCACGCGGCGGATCATGCCGGTGCCTGCGGGCTTATTGCCGATATGGGTGAGTTCCACCGCATCGACCGATCCCGCCGTCGTGCTATTGGCGACAAGATCCCCAGAGGCGTACGCTGTGGTATCGGCGGGTCGGGTGAACGAGCCCGTCAGGTTACGTATGGCCATTGCTGTTCCTTTCCTATTTCAGAGCGAGCCAATCGGCCCCACAATATGTTTGTCCTGCCGCGTTATGACCCCGAACCCATTTCCGGGTTTCCGGGTCAAGGCGCGAGGTACTCATCCCATATGGTTTGAAGACTTGGCACCCCAGGTCTGTCACGATCGGGCTTTGCATCGGGCTTGCGCACGCTGCGAGGCTTAGGAGCGGCAGCAGGCTTAGGCTGCGTTTCCAGTGCGGCGAGCTTTTCCTCGGCCTCCTCGGCGATCCTGCGGGCTTCTGCGGCCTCTGCCGCGCGCTTCTGGGCTTGTTCATGTGCAACCGTCCTCTCGATCTCTGCGGTACGCACACGCTTGCGGCCTTCCCGGCTCCCGATCTCCAACCCTGCTGAAAACGTCAGCAAGGCTATAAAACCGACCGTGGCGAGCGTGATCGGGTTGGCTAAGATCACGACAAACCCTTGCACAATCGCCCCGATGACCGCGACGACCGCGCCCCAGACCGCCGAGGCGGCCCCGCCCAGCCATCCCAGCCCCGGCAACGGGATGACCCGCAGCCACGACATGATTTTAAGCCCGCTTAGAGCGGCGAGCAGTGTTTTGATCAGTCCCATTCGACCCTCGCTTTGTCGAGCACATGCCGCACGAGCGCGACGGCCATGCCGCCCAGCGCCACCCCGATGCCGATCTTGGACCAGTCGAATTGAAACCAGTCCGAAATCTGCATTCCGCTCTCGATGGTTTCGCCCGCATACCCGACGATCTGCGGCAGCGAGACGACCAGCCCGAGCGTCCACTCAAAGGCGCTGTGCAGCCAATCGGTGACGTATCCGACCAGGACGAGCACCATTGCGGAGATCTGGCTCCAGAAGCTCTTGGATTTGACCGCCGTCTTGCCGATCGGCTTGATGATCGGCGGCTTTTCGGCGATCTTTTGCGGCCACCGGATACCGTTCGGGAGCGGGTCGGTCGGCTTCCACTTTTCCCGGCTAACCTTGTTGGAGGAATTTCCGGCGATCACCGTGAACGTGCCGTCGGCGTGGACCTCCTCGACAATCCCGACATGCCCAAAGGGGGGCTTGCCCCGCGCCTTAACGACAATCGCCCCCGGCGTGGGCTCGGCGAGCTTGGTCCCGACCTTGAGGTACGACCGCGCCATCAGATTAACGGATGGGTCGGGAATGCGCATTCCGTTGCGCTTCAGGCAGGCACCGGCAAACGCCGCGCACCAAGCCGTCTCGTCGGCCTCGTCATCATGGCCGACATCGGCGAACATTTCCACGATGCGGGGATTATGCTTGGCGCCCCGGATCTCGCGCTCGCCGATCAAAAGCCGCGCCTCTTCGAGCCATGCGATCATTGCGTGGACCCCTTGGGATTGAGTTCAATGATATTCGGGCGGCGATGGGCCTCGACCGCCCCGAACGTCTCTGCAGCGGCCAACGTATTTTCCGCCGCGCGGACCAGCTCATTGCGCAGGCTTTCGGTTGCCGCGCCGTTTTGGATGATCTGCCGTTTGGTCTCCGATTGCATCGTGACCTGGGCCGGGATTGAGCACGTCCATTGCGCTTTCACCGACCCGTCGGCGGCCTGTTGCTGCAATTCCACGTACCACGCGCACGTATGGCAGACCCTCGCCATCGGCTTTCGCCAGAGCGGGCAATAGATGTCTTTCGGGCCGGGCGGAATCTGCTTCATCTCAGTCCCTCGTCGCGATAATCACGTCCACAAAGTTCACATCGAACGCCATAGCCGTGCCGGAGCCCGTCGCTCCGCTCGTACCGCTGACGGTATGCGTATGATCGCCGTTTTCTAAAACTCGTCCCACTGTCGGCGTCGTCGCCGATCCAAACAGGCGATAGTTGTTTTCGCCCGACCCTGTCTGCTCGCCGATTTGGAGATACACTTTAGGAGACGAGAAAACAGAGCTTCCGGAGTCGGTTGTGTCCGTATTGCACAAGACGTGGGTATGCTCGCCGTCCGTCGAGGTCGTGGCGCTGAACGAATGGGTGTGGCTCGGTAGGTTGGCCTCTGCAATCGTGCGCGATGCAAACAGTGTCGAGAACTCTTTCCCAGCCGTGGCCTGCTGGCTGATCGTCCCATCGGTGACACGCAGCGCGGCATCAGTATAAGTTGTGTCTTTGGTCCAGCCGACCGGCGCCGCTGTCTGCCGGAACAGCATTTTTGTGCCCGCCTCAAATGAACCGTTCGGATCGCCTTGCACGATCCATTTGTCGTCGGTCGCATCGTAGACAAAAACATAAATCGCCCCGGCCCGGAGCTTGCCCGCCCCCACGGCGGTCCCATACACGGTCGCAATTGCCTTGGCCCCGAGGCCATCCACATTGAGCGTCGCCGCCGCCCCGTTGACCTCGTCCATCCGGGCCGCAATCGCGCGGCCATCGGCGAGCGTCGTAAACGAGCCATTGCTCGTCAGTGTGTACGCCGTCGAGGTGCCCGCCGTGACGAGGTTGCCCGACAGGTCGTCGCGCCACTTGGCGAGCGCCGCCATCATCGCCCGCGCGCTATTGTTGACGCTGGCCGGGCTCTGCCCCTCCTGCCAGTTGATCGTCGCGTCCGCCGTCGCGTTGGTTGCTGCGGTCTGGGACCAGCTATAAATTGTCATGTCAGACCCCTAGCCGCTTGCGGTTTTGCAGGAGGTTCATCACGCTCTGCATGTTCGGATCGCTGGACGCAAATTGCTGAGGAGATTGCACCGCAGCCTGCGATTGGGCCGCGCCTTGCTGCCCGCTTTGCTGCATCTGGCCGAGCGCGCCTTGCGCCATCTTCGACCAATCGATGTCCCCGAGCATCCCGCCGAACTGGGATGCAGCCCCGCTGGCCATGGTCGGCGCCGTGGCTGTTCCGCCGAGGACCGACATGCCGGGGCCGGTTGCGCCTAGGATGCCGCCCGTGGCGCCCGTGGCCCCCGCCGCGCCCCCGAGCGCGCCGCTGAGGGCCGATCCGGCTGACCCGAGGGCGGACCCCAGCCCAGCCATGCCCGCGCCCGTGGCAGCGGTGCCAAGGCCGCCCAGAGCAGACCCCGCCAGCCCAAGTAGCGGTGCAAGAAAAAAGAATGCGTTGATCGTCTCGACTTCCATCTCAGACCCTCCCGTATCCGCCGCGCTTGGCGCGGTCGGTCAAAACCTGCATCACGCTTTCGAGCGACACCCGAGGCCCTGCCATGGACGGCGGGCTAACGCTTGGCGCTTTCGGCGTTTCAATGTTGTTAACAGCGGCATTCAGAAAACCGCCGAGCCCGGCGAGCACGTCCGAGCCCGTCGCGGTATTGAAATCCGGGGCGACCGTGCCGGCGAGCATCCCCTGGCCTTGCTGGGAGCCCGTGAGGGGCTGGCGCGCCGGTTGGGGCATCTGTACCCCGGCATCACGCGGTTGGGCCGTGTGGATCGCCCCTGAGACGCCTGCGGCCCCATCGGGGTCGACGCCCGCTTGTCCGCTGTTCATGGCGACGTTGGGTCGGACCGGACCCGCAAACCCTTCCGGAGCGAGAAACGCATGGCTGGCGTCGCGAAACACGGGCGAGCCGTCCGGGTTGGAATACTTGCCGCCGCCTGCATTGTAGCCCGTCCAGTTGACCCAAGATCGGTACTTCTGGGGGTTCTGCGCCCGCAACCGCTCCATGACCGGTTCATGAGCGAGGAAGTGCGTCGCTCCGCCGACCGGATCGGCTTCTAGACCTTGCGCGCGCCGCTCTGCCCAAGTGGTCAAGTCCCCATATTGCGGAGACTTGAGAATGCGCTCCAGGCGGGCCTGCTGGCTCGGCTCAATCGTCGGCTGATAGATCGCCTTGGAAACATGCGTGCCGAGGTCTTCGCCGGTCTTTTGCGAGCGATTGATCATCGCGGCGAGCGCATTGCGGGCAGCGATCGGGTCCATGCCGTCCGCTTCCATGAGCGCCATCGCCGCCGCTCTTTGGTAAGGATTGAGAGCAGCCCAGCGCGGGTCGTTTGCCGTCCATGTTCTCACTGCTCACCCTCCCTTATGCCTTGGCCCATCTGAGAGCCTGTCAGCGGGGTCTGTTGGGCGGCAACGTTGGCGCCTGCCGCTGCGCCCGCGCCCGTGAGGGCTTGCGTCAGCTTGCGTAGGGCTTGCGTGTACTCAGGCTTCGCCAACTGCTTGACGGCCTGTTGTTTCAGCTTGGGATCGGGCGACATCAAAAGCCGCGCGATGTTAAGTGCCGCTTTTTCCTTAATCGCGTTATTGATCTTGCCCGGCGCCCATTTCAGGATCGCCGCCGTCAAGATCGCCTCGGGCGCAAATGGGTTGCCGCCGCTGACCGCCAATCCGCCGCCCCCGGCGAGGCCCAATTCCACCAACTGCCGCGCTGTCGTCGAGTTGCCCATCGCATTATTGGCCGCCTGCATGACGTTCTCGACGTGCAGGAACGCTTCGAGCTGCTTGGCCTTATCTTGGCCAAGAGCAAGATCGAACAATTTGCGGTCGCGTGGGCTGTTCATGAGCCGATTGACGAGGTTCGCGTTATCCGGCGACCCTTCCACGTTCTTGAGGTAGGTCGAGACAAAGCCTTCCTCGAACAACTCGCGCTCATCGGGCGTCATCTTTTGGAGAACGGCGGCGGCCTCGTCGGTATCAAACTTCGTGCCGGTGGTCGCCATCTTCTTCCCAGCCTGGAGCGCGTCCTCAGCATCGAAAAACTTCGCCGCAACCCCGCGCGCGGTCCCATATTGCGGGACCATATCGTCGAGAGTGCTACGCAAGCGCCGTTGGATGCCGGTCAACCGTTCCACCTCATCCCATTGCTTTGCGTCTTTGGCCGCCCCAACCGCATCGTCGATGACGCGCTTTGTCTGGTCCCAGAACTCTAGGTTTGGCAGCGCGGCCCGCTTGTCCGCCCCGCGCGTAAACCGCATGACGCCGTTTTCAAAGGAAACACCCGTGTTCATGGCGCCGTAGCCGTGCGACACCGCGCGATCATCGACGGCGGTCGAGGCCTTTATCATCGCCTTGCGAACCGTATCCGAGGACGTTAGGGCCTCCAGTTCCTTATTCCAGATCGGGCGGTCGCCCAGCTCACGCGCCACCGCATAAAGCGGGTCGAGCGTCTTGGCTTTGCGCTTCGCCAGATCCTGCCCCGCCTGATAGGCGTTGCCCTGCCTGCCGGTTAAGCCTTTGATGAAATCAACGGCGCGTGTTGTCTGGCCCTTAGCCCTCGGGGCCAACACTGACCCGATCATTTCGCGGGCTTCCGGCGAGTTGTTCGCCGCCGACCGGGCCAGCGCCCGCAAGTTCTCGCCGCCCGTATCAATCAGGCGCACGGCGTCGGCCTGGCCGCTATCGACGAGGGCTTTAGCCGCCGCGTTCTCATCGATCCGCAAGGGCGTGCCGCCAGTCTGCCGAATGAGATCCGCCGCCGTGTCGTCGGCAATCGCCGCTCGGGCCACATCATCGACCGCCGAGCCCATCGGGTCCGTCACCCGCTTGACGCCTTGGCGCACCTTATCGACTGCAGCCGATCCCGCCCCGATCACGACAGGAGCCGCGCCGCCAATCGCCCCGCCGATCGCCGCGCCTCCGAGGGCGCCGCCTGCTCGCGATAGGGCCCCCTCCACCGTCGTGACGTCGCCTTCCGATTTCCCCGCTCCCTGCAAGCCGCCGTAGATAGCACCCTCGCGAAATCCAGCGCCCGCAATGCCCTTGAGCCCCTTGCCCGCCTTGACGGCCTTATCGACCGCCGAGAGCCCGACCTTGGCCGCCCCAAGCGGCAGGGCAATAGAGGACCCTAGTTCGCCGCCATAGTAGGCCAGCGGATGCTCGGCAGCGCTGTCCTCGACCCGCTGGCGCACCTCGGTGATATAGTCGGCATATTCTTTGTTAGGGTCGAGCGCCGCGCGCACGCCCGCCTCGATCTCGTCGCCAAAGCCGAACGTCAGGCCCTGGCCGACACCCGTTGCCAGCGCGCCCAAGGCGGAGGTTTTCGGCGGGGCCGGGCCCTGCTCGACTTGCCAGGAGGATTTAACCTCGGCGATCTTGGCCGCGATTTGCTCCTCCGTCGCGCCCTCGGGGGGCGTGATGCGAACCGTGCGACCGTCCGGGCCTGTGATGCGGATGGCGCCCATCTCACTCCCTCTCGATCACAAAGCCGTCGGCGTCGGGCTGTGCGCCCCCAGCGATAGGCTGACCACGAGGACCGCGCGCAGCAGGATTTAGAGCCGCCGGCGCTTGCCCGCCCTTTTTCCGTTCGTCGTAAATCTCAGAGGGAAGCTTAAACTTCTCAACGTCAAAGAGCTGGCCTAATGCCTCAATTGGCAATTCGCCCGCCTCGACACGGGCGCGGATGACGCTATTGCGGACCAGCGTTTTCAGATCCTCGACCGCGGCGCGGTAGGCCGCCTCGTCCTGCCTGACGTTTTCAAGCCGCGTGATCGCCGCCGTCGCTTTCTTTCCTTCGATCTCCGTGATCTGCCCGCCGCCTCGCAGCATCTGGAACGCCTGCAAGAACGCGCCGCCAGTGATTTGATCCATGCGCGCCTGCACGCGCTCTGCATCGCTCGTCACGTTGTACATTCTCCCTTCCACGTTTCCGAGCATGGAATTGAGATACGGATCGGCCTCTAACCTATCGAGATTGGTCATCATCGTGCCCGATGTCTCGATAACTTTGGGCAGGGCCGCCTTAGCTTCGGCCAAGGTCTTGCCCGTCAAATTTCCCCGCGCTCGCGCCGCCGCCGTACCTTCCGGTCCGAGCGCCTGAGATCCCTGCCCGAGATCAAGGTATTTGACCGATCCGTCGCTTCCGGTAACGAACGGGCGAATGTTGCCCTTCTCATCCTGGGCATACTGGACGGTCTTGCCGTATTCGGTGCTTCCTCCGGGACCGCCTGCCGGTTTTAGATACGGAACGAGCGCCGCAGGATTGGATGCAATCGCCGCCGCCTCGTCGGCGGTCAGCCCGTGCCGCTTCATGAGAAAGCCGACCGTCGCATTCTTTTGAGCCTCGGCCTGCGCCTGCTTCTGCGCCTCCTGTTTGCGCTGCGCGATCAGTTCAAAGGCGGCGGGGTTCTGGATCGCAAGCTGCGCCTCTTGCGGCGTAAACGCGCCCGATTGCGTCAACGCCCCATAGGTCTGATTTTGCCGGTCGACTTGCTGCCCAGCCCCCGCTGCGCCAGCCAAGCCCCCGATCAGCATGGAGAGGGGGTTGCGGCCCTGCGCGGCGCCCTGGAGCGCCCCCGTGAGATAGGTCGAGGCCGAGGCCCCCGGCAATTGCGGAGCCTCCCGGCGAGCGGTAGGGGCGGACGGTCCCTGGGTAGCGGCGCTCGCCGGGTTGGGCCCGCCGAGCCGGGCTGGGCTCGGCGTTATCGGCGAGGGCGCGGGAGAAGGGGAGACCGCTGACCCATAGCCGATGGGAGAGGGCGAGATCGGCCCGCCCGACATCTGTTGCAACATCCGCTGCTGCCAGTCTGACGCTTGATCTTGCTGGCCGCCCTGCAATTGCGCGAGAAGCTGGTTGAGAAGCATCACTTGCCCCCTTTGCGCTTGCGCAGGATCTCGGCAGCTTTTGCCGTGGCTGCATCATAGTGGACCATTTTGATCCCCTCGGGCGTCTCGACGACCGCCTCGGGATTGCGCTTCTCGACCTCTTGCGCCATGAGGCCGATCTGCGGGGTGTCGTCGCCCTTGTAATTGTACGCGTAGACCTTTTGTCCATCGGCGAGCTTGCCGACCTCGGCGATGTTTTCTTTGACCCTCGCGTCCGAGAAAAGCGGCATCTTCGTCGTGCTCGACGCCTTGCCGGTCTGCTCCTGACCAAACCCCGCCATCGGATAGAGGAGAGAGGCCAGCAAAGCCCTATCCTCGTACGGCATTTGCTTCATTTGCTGATCGAGATTGAGGATCGTCGTCGGCGCATAGTTCTGCGCTTCCATCGCCGCGTTCCCAAAGTCGATCCCCTGCGCGCGGGCTTGCTGCCGCGCCGCATCCAACTGCGCTTGCGTCGTCGCTGTCTGCTGGCCCGCCCCGTATAGCGTCTGGGCGGCGTTCATCTGCATATCTTGCGCGCGGTTGTATTGGTCGAGCAACAAGGGCAATTGCGCTTGTGTCACGCCACGCGCCGCCGCCAAGCTGTTCATGCCCGAGAGATCCCGGCCCGCTCCGGCAAACTGCGCGTTGATCCGGTTAAAGGCGTCCTCGCTCACCTGACTAAGCATCGCCTGCATCTGGGGGTTGGACATCGGGTCCAAGTATTTGCCCGAGGCATAGTCGCCAAGCTGGTTTTGCAGGGTCTCATAGGACGACGTAACCACGCCCGAACGGTCGGCGGTGTTGAACGCATCGTTAGCAAGGGCGTTGGTCGCCTCGTAATATGGATTGCCCTGCATCGCGTTCTGCTTGAGCATGTTGAAGGCCGCCGTCTGGTCCTCCGTCGGACCTAGGTTGCCGACGCTCATTAAGTCGTCTTTGAAGGCGACAAGATCACCCGTCACCGGCTTCCATGGGCCGCTTGACCCTTTTTGCTTCGATGTGCTTTTTGCCTGTTTGCTCATGCGACGGCCCTTTCATAGTGGTAAAGGTTGGGGCCTTCCTGGCCGATTTCTCTGATCTCGGGGTAGCAACGGCGCAGCGCCTTGCGGCCTTTAAAAACGATCTTCTCGCAGCCGTTGACCTCGGCCACCCGCAACATCGCATCCGTTAGCGCCTTGCCCCAGCGCAGCATCCGCTTCCCGCCGAGCCCGTACACATCGAGCGCATTGCCATCGATGACAGAGGTCAGGAATGCCGCGACCGGCTCGCCGTCTTCTAGGATCGCCCAGACGCGCGCCCTGCCGTGATCGATGTCGGCCAGGGCTTCCCACATATCGCCCTCGTTTTCGGCGCCCATGACCAAATACGGGCCGATAACGGGCCACACATCGTTGAGCCGTTCCGTCTCTATCGGGCCGATGGTTATCCGGTTATCCGTCATCCGAGCGCCACCCAGAAAAAGGTTTTGTCCGTGTCCCCGTCCGAGGGATGCGTGATCGTAAACGAGCCATTTGTGACCGCTGAGATGTAGCAAGACGCAAAATCCGCCGCCGCGTTGGCCGTCGTCGGCATCAAAAAGACCTTGCTGTCCTTGCCGCAGTTGATCGCCGTCACGTCCGTCGTCGTGGCGCTCGCCGTCAGCGTCACCGTCCCGACCGCATTCGACCGCCCCGCGAACAGATCGCGGATCGCCTGATTCTGGCGAACCTGCGATGTCTCCTGCAAATGGACGACATTGCCGGCCATTAGTTGGACCCCTCGCCGAGAACCTCATCCACGAGCTTGCGCTCAATCATGCGGATCGCCCCGATCAAGGGCAGTCGCCGCTGGGGCTTGTCGGCATCGCACAAGACCCAAAGTGCGTCCCCATCCTGGCAAATCCCGACGCAGGCGAGCGTCATGATCTCACCCTGTCGCGCCAGATCGAGAAGGCGCTCTAATGTCTTCACCACGTCCTCCGATGCGCGGGCTTTTGGCAGATCTTTCGTGATGTCGTAGATTTTCGCCGTCATCGCCGTCCCTCCGATCCCACATCGGGCTCGACGCCCGTTGCATAGGTCCACGTCGCGCCTTCCGGTATTCTGAGCCGCGCCCGCGCGTGCCGCGTCGAGGCCCGTTGCGGGCAATAGCCCTGCGTGTTGATCGCCGTCTCGCTCGTGTAGCTCGGGCTCGCATAGCGGTTTTCCCGCCGCCCGACAGAGGCATAGGCGTCCGACGCATCGGTGATGGGATAGACCCCACGCACGAAGAGCCGCTTGGCAACCGCCGACTGCTCGGAACTTTCGAGCGTAGCCTCCAGATTGTCGCCGCTGAAAAAGCACAGCCGGAAGTCATCGTTAAACGCCGCGATTTCCGCCCGCGAGGCGACGGCAAAGCTATCAAGGCTGACGTCCAAATCATCGAGCGAGCCCTCAACATAGCCGCCGGAAGTATAGGCGTTGGCATACGTCGAGCCCTGCAAGTCGATATTCGTCCCGTCGATTACCGTGATCGTCCACGTTCCGTTGGCTTCCGTCGTCCCGCCGACATCCGCGACCGTCTTAATGTCGCCGGTCGTCCAGCCGCTTGTGCTTGTGACCGTCAGCCGAATGAGCCCCGAGCCGTTGTTCGCCGCGTTTGAAATATCGACCGCGCCAATCGTAGCCAAGGCTTCTAGCGTCAAGCCGGGGCGGGAAATCGAGGCCAGGAACGTCCCCTCCACTTCAAAAGGCGCCCAGCGGTCGAGGATCGTGTCGTAGACGAGGCCCTTGTCCCAAGTTGAAAGCGAATTTGCTTCCGATCTATAAGCCCAATAGACGCGATGGCTGTTCGGATCGCCCGCGCCCTGGACGAGCGAAAAATCGCTGTCGTCGTACGTCGCATCGAACGTCCGATCGACCCGCTCTTTGCCGATGGGAGAAATGGACCCGTCGCCGCCGATGCGGACAAAGCCCTTCGTCGACCACATGTAGATATTGCCGCCCACGTCACAGATCGTGTCGGTGTTGACGGCTCCAATATCCTTGGCGATCCGGTCAATCTGAAAGACGATGTCGCTACCCGGCGAGAAGACCATCCGGCGAATGGCCGTATCTTGCAGGATGACCCCGAACTCGCCGCCAACGACCGCCTGCACCCGGCCCCCGTCGGGCAGATCCTGAAAATCGGAGAAGTTCACGCCGCTCGTCCATTCCTCAATGTCATTGAGGCCCGACCAGTGGATGCGGTTGCGGTTGCTGTTGAGCCCAGAAAGAACAAGAAAGCGGTTGACCGTCGTCACATGCGAGGCTTGCGGCGGCGAGCCCGCGAGGTTGGCAAAGTTGACCGACGAATAGTCCGCCTCGATGTCGATCACTTGCGCAGCGGCGTTGGCCTGCACCGCGATGATCTTCGAGTTGAATTGCGCAAATTGCCAGTTTTCGTTGTCGTCGAGCGCCGAGTATGTGCCATCGCTGAGGCTGACATCGATCCAGTCGAGCGTCGTATTGTCGAGCGCATAAAGCTTGGTCTGCGTGCCCGCAAAAACCCGCACCGAGCCATTCGCGCGTGTGCCAAAAAAGAGCCCCCGAGGCCGCGCGGGGAGCGCCTGAGAGAACACCGACAACCCCGGAAACGGCCCGTAGCCGTCCGCCTGGGGGAGCACGTTCATCACCGTTGTCGTGTACCCTTGGTTAAGGTCATCGACGTCGGGATGGTAGGGGGGAAAATTCAAGACTGGCATTAGAAGGGCATCGAGCGCACGAGCCCGTCCCCTACTTGCGTGATATTGGTCGTCCTTTCGCGTATCTGTTCCAAAGCTTCCGTAACCGCCTCGCTCATCGTCTGGGCGAGCTCGGGGTCTTTCAGGACATGTAAGGCCAGTTCGAGCTTGGCGCGCGAGCGGATCAGCCGCTCCGCGCTCGTCATCCAAGCGTTGTCGGTTTCCGCATCGCTCGCCGGGGCGTCCACCGTCGTCGCCGCGCCGACACGGATGACGTAGACATCGTCGGGGATCGAATAAAAGCGGAGCGTCTTGTTATAGTAGCAGTACCAGCTTGGCACCCCGAGGCTCGTCGCGTTGGTAACGGCGCTCTCCATGTCGGCGGGGCGCATCGGCATCAACTGCTGGGGCGTGTTGCCCTCGTAAACGAAGATGTAGTCGATCTTGGTGATCGTCGGTATCCAGGATGCATCGGCGCTCGTGTAGAACTCCTGAGAGGCGACCGTGTTAAAGGTCAGCGCCCGGCTTTCTGAGAAGAAAAACCGCTCGTCCTGATAGGCGGTGATCGCATCCGTTATCGCATAGGCGATCTGTGATGTGAGGTCATCGCGGGCCAGTTCATCGGCAATCCGGGCCTTCATGATTGCGAGCGTGGTCATTAGTTGCGCGCCTCCTGCTGAGGGCCTTTGGACGGAACGCTCTGCGTGTCCCAGTTCTGGGGGCGGTAGTAGTCAAAGGGCTGCACGTCCGTATCCTTGCCGCGAACGCGGGGCGCGGACTCGGCGTGCGGCTCTTGTGCGCAGCGCCAGCCCAGTTGCTGATTTTCAGCCTCGGTTTTCAGGCACCAGATCTGGTGGTCGGCGCGGGTCCATCGCGAGGCCGTGCGCGCCGATAGCTCCGCCTCGACCCGTGTCATGCGCTCGCCGATGGCGTCGCCCATAAGCTTGATCTGCTGCGTGAACTGTTGCGGCAGCGTTGTCATGTTCCGTGACAGGTCGCGGAGTTCGTACTGGAGCGACGAAAACTGCTGCGAGCCCCACCAAATTGCGCCAAGCATCGTCAAGATCACCATAGCCGCCGTTTTGTAGTCCAAAGTTACTGAATGCGCGCCGACCGTCAGCTGGTCGTGATGTTCCCCGCCGCTGTCGACGCGGACGTACTGAGGCCCGGACGGCACCTGCTTAAAGTGCGCCATCGCCTCCTGCTGCCCGCGCGCATAGCCCTCATAATAGGGGTCCTGTCCCATATCCTGTTGCTCGGCATTATTTGGGGGCGCGTGTCCCCACTGTTGCGCTGACCATTGCGTCATCATCTCCCTATGCTTTCGCGAACTGACCGGCGGCGCGACAGGCCCAGCGGCGAACATACCAGCGCGGCCTGCGCTCCATGTAATTCGCGATCTCAGCCTGACCGCCGACCATGCACGTCAGGATCGAGACATCCTGATACGTGAGGCTCTCGTCTCGGCACTTGAGAGCATCGTCGAGCAGACAGATGGTGATCGCGATCTCGATCA
>Ga0070749_10000811_pt1 | contig 21063 bp, 15 predicted proteins | sample VirMetDEL_Nov_18_FD_75180 | JGI IMG/M metagenome (GOLD analysis project Ga0070749, IMG submission 75180) | Aqueous microbial communities from the Delaware River and Bay under freshwater to marine salinity gradient to study organic matter... | ecosystem: Environmental > Aquatic > Marine >...
TACAGACGGAACAGACGGTACTTCAGGTACAGATGGTACTGACGGTACCTCAGGTACAGATGGTACCGATGGTACTTCAGGTACAGACGGAACAGACGGTACTTCAGGTACTTCAGGTACAGATGGTACCGATGGTACTTCAGGTACAGACGGAACAGACGGTACTTCAGGTACAGATGGTGCTGATGGTACCTCAGGTACAGACGGTACTGACGGTACTTCAGGTACTTCAGGTACTTCAGGTACAGATGGTGCTGATGGTACCTCAGGTACAGACGGTACTGACGGTACTTCAGGTACAGATGGTACTGATGGTACCTCAGGCACTTCAGGTACAGATGGCACCGATGGTACCTCAGGTACAGATGGTACTGATGGTACCTCAGGTACAGATGGTACTGATGGTACCTCAGGCACCTCAGGTGCAGATGGCACAGACGGTACTTCAGGTACAGACGGTACTGACGGTACCTCAGGTACAGACGGTACTGACGGTACCTCAGGTACTTCAGGTACAGATGGTACCGATGGTACCTCAGGTACAGATGGTACTGATGGTACCTCAGGTACAGACGGTACTGACGGTACTTCAGGTACTTCAGGTACAGATGGTGCTGATGGTACCTCAGGTACAGACGGTACTGACGGTACTTCAGGTACAGATGGTACTGATGGTACCTCAGGTACAGACGGTACTGACGGTACCTCAGGTACAGATGGTACTGACGGTACTTCAGGTACTTCAGGTACTTCATCAACAGTACAATACCAAACTGGTTCTGCTACTATAACAGATTTAAGCTTATTAAGAATTTTAGATTATGATGATAATGTATTTGTAACTTCAAGTGCAGGGACATTAATATTACAATTTGGAGAACCTTCTTTACCTTCAATTTCATCATTTAGTGAACTTAATTTTAGAACTGACAGGTTTAGTGGACCTGGGTCTGGGACGTATGTAATAGATAATGCTTACGATTTTACATTAAATTATAATCTAAATGGTACTACATTTATTTCAGCTTCACTTTTAAGTGCATCTGGTGCTACCACAACTGAAATTACTTCATCATTAGATGGAGATGGGAGTTTAAAATTTTATGTAGATACTAACAATGCTTACATTAACGATCTACACTCAGGTTCTAAAACATTTACAGCAGGATTACATGTTCAATTAGCAGATGGTTCTAAAACCAGTATAACTTCTAATTTAACTTCAGGAAATACTACTTTAAGCAAAGTAGCCCCAGGCCAACCAGCAATTAACTTAAGTTATTCTTTAACTGGAGGTACTAGTTTTATTAGTAATAATGGTACAAATATTTATACTACTTCTAATATAGAAGAAGGAGCTACAGGTACTATAACATTTACAACTTCTGGTGGTTCAGCTAATGGTTGGACTACAGAAGGAATAACTCAAACATCAGGAGACTCAAGTCCTATCACAGTAACAGCTACAGGAGCTATTACAACAATAACAATCCAGGAAGACTGGAATTCAGGGGGTTTAGGTACTCCAAGTAGTAATTCTAAAACTAGAAGTAAAGGTTATAATAGAATAATTTCAAGACGTCATGGAGCTTCAATTAGTAGTTCATTTAGTGAAGCTGAATTACAAGATCTTTTAAATTGGGAAGGAGGAGATGCAGTTGAAAATGGAGATATTGTATTTAATGATATTGATCCTAATGGAAACACAGTAAGTATAGATGTAACAACAACACCAAAATTTATTTATATTATATATGATGACGGAGAAGATGATCTAACACAAGTAGTACAAAACCAACAAAACATTATTAATGCTTTTACTAAAACAGTAGTAGGAGGATATAAAGTTTATAAAGGTCCTGAAATTACACTTTTACCAACAACCTGGGAAGCAACTCTATATACTTAATAAATTATGCCATTATTATCAGAAGGATTTACACTACAAGCTTCAATTCCAATTGACACTAGATTTTTTGTCGCGGAATCGGGATCGCTCTACGGTATCCTAACTACATATAATGGTTTAACTGTATATGCTACTGGGTCAAATGAGTATTATTTATTAGTAGATAAAGATAATAGTAACACTAATATAGGGTGGAGGCAATTACCCACTCATTATGTTACTTCAAGTATAGCAGCTATTAGTACTACAACTACTCTATACGATATTAAAACAGGAAGTCAATCCAATGCTGAAGATGTAAATTATCATAGTGCCCATTCGGATTACCAGATTTATGATGGGAATGGTACTAGAGCAGGCTCTTTAATAGCTAGTTTTAATGAAGACTCTTTAGATTATACAGATTTTAGTAATGCTGGAACAGGGGACCAAGCAAATCATATAGAATTACAAGTTGTTCTTATAACAGATGGTATTAAAATCCAAGTAGTTAATTCTAACGCATCTAAAACCCCAAAAGTTAAAATTTCTACTCGACTTTTATAATATTTATAAACAAACAACATGCCCAACACTCCAATATGGCCCGGATCTAGTTCATTTTTCCCAGGGGATACTCCTTTTGGGTTTTATGATAACGACATAGATTTTCAATGTGATGCCGATAAAGTATCTGTATTTTGTGCTCGTCGTTTAGGATATCCTTTAGCTGATGTAGAATTACAAGATATTAATTTTTATACTGCATTTGAAGAAGCAGTAACTACATATGGTAATGAAGTATTTGCTTATAAAGCAAGTGAAAACTATCTTTCACTAGAGGGGTCATCCACAGGTTCAACTTTAAATTATAAACTACAAAAACCTAATTTAGGTACTACTATTCGTTTATCTGAACAATATGGTGAAGAAGCAGGTGTTGGGGGTAGCGTTACATGGAGAGAAGGAAATATAATACTAACTTCAAGTGTTCAAACTTATGATTTAAATGCTTGGGCTTCTTCTTCCGGTATAGAATATGGTGAACTAGAAGTTAAAGAAGTATTTTATCAAGGTGATCCTGCAATTGTAAGGTATTTTGATCCTTATGCTGGTACTGGTACTGATGTGCAAGGTTTATTAGATGCTTTTGGATTTGGTAATTACACTCCTGGTATTAATTTCTTACTAATGCCTATTAATTATGATTTATCTAAAATCCAAGCTATTGATTTTAACGATACTATTAGAAAATCAAATTACAGTTTTGAATTAATAAACAATCAACTAAGAATATTCCCTATTCCTAATCGAAACGGAGAAAAATTATATTTTAAATATATCTTAAAATCTGACAGAAACACAGCGATTGTTTCTGGAAGTTTAGAAAGTGGAGTAGTAACAGATGTTTCAACTGTACCCTATGCTAACCCAACTTATTCATACATTAATTCAATTGGTAGACAATGGATATTTGAATACACATTAGCATTGTGTAAAGAAATGTTAGGTTATATTAGAGGTAAATACACTACAGTACCAATTCCTGGAAGTGAAGTAACACTTAACCAAGCTGATTTAATTTCAGCAGCAACTTCTGAAAAAACAGCATTAGTTGAAAGGTTAAGAACCTATCTTGAAGAAAATTCTCGTAATAAGTTATTAGAAAAAAAGGCAGCAAATGCTGAATTTTTACAAAAAGATTTAAGTGCAGTACCATATACTATCTTTATTGGCTAATGGCATTATTTGGAAGAACTCGTGACGTAAATTTAATAAAAACAATTAACAGAGAATTGTTAGGGGATGTTATTACTCAGCAATGTTCTTTTTATAAAATAAGATTAGAAGAAACTACTTTTAATTTATACGGTGAAGCAGCAGGAGGTAAATTTTATGATGGACCTATTATATTTAACTGTTTAGTAGAAAGAAGTGATCAAGAATATCCTGAAAGCGATTTAGGAGTTGATTTTAGCTGGAGTATAATATTTAAATTTCTTAGGGAAGATATTTTAAATGCAGGGATGCAACCCGAAGTAGGAGATCTTATATTATATAATGGTGGATATTACCAAGTAGATGATATTATATCAAATCAATACTTTGTAGGTAAAGACCCTAACTATCCTAATGAACCCAACCCTCTTAACCCAGGCTTAAGTGATTTTGGAGGTAATTTATCTTACATAGTTAAAACACATTATGAACCTGCTGATAAATTCGGCATTACTAAAGAAAGATTTTAATGGCAGAACAAGGTAAAACTCCAATTCCAAAGTCCCAAAGGGAAATATCTACAGGATTACATGAACCTTATTACGAAGAAACAGGTAATCCTAATAATGTTACTAAATATGCTACTACATTAGCAGATGCTAGAGCTAACAATCAAGTAGTAGATCCTGCTCGAGCTTCTAGAATTTCTCAAAAAGATGATACTTGGAAACCATTTACTATTGGTATTAAGGATTTAGATGAAGCTATTAAATTTTATTTTGATAATGTTATTCGTCCTAGTGTAGTCCAAAATGGAAATAGAATAGCAGTACCTACTATATATGGTTCTCCTGAAAGATGGAAATCTGTTCAAAAAGATGGATACTACAGAGATAAAAAAGGTAAAATTATGGCACCGCTTATTATGTATAAGCGAACTAATATAGATAGAAATAGGGGAATTACTAATAAAGTTGATGCTAATTTTCCTCAAAATTATGCAGTTTTCCAACAATCATATTCAAAACAAAATCATTATAATAATTTAAGTGTATTAAATGGGGCTAAACCTATTAAAACCTATCAAGCTATTGTAATCCCTGATTTTGTTACTTTTACCTACAGTTGTGTGATTTATACCTATTATATGGAACAATTAAATCAAATAATTGAAGCTATAAATTATGCTGCTGATACTTATTGGGGTAATCCTGAACGTTTTAAATTTAGAGCTATGATCAATGGATACCAAACTATTACAGAATTAAATGTAGGACAACAAAGAACAGTTAAAGGTAATTTTGATATTAAATTAAATGGTTATATCATACCTAACGTTATACAAAAAGATCTTAATGCTCTTAAAAAGTTTTCAAGTGATTCTAAGATTATTATAGGACAAGAAACAGTTGAAAATTTAACTCAAGATAGAAATAATAATTTTATTGAAGAAATAAACACAAATTTAGACTAAAATGGCCGAACAAAAACTAACCTCTGAAGAAATTCAAGAAATTAAAACTATTCAAGAAACACAAGAAAAATTACTAAATAGTTTTGGTGAAATTGAGTTTCAAATTCAAAATTTAGAATTACAAAAAGAAAAATTAGTAGAAGAACTAGAATCATATAAAAATAGTGAACAAACCTTAGCTAATAAATTATCCCAAAAATATGGAAATGGTACTATTGATCTTGAACAAGGTCTTTTTAAATCATAAAAAATATTTTTGAAAACTTTTTATATATTTATCAATAAGACAATTGTTTAATAAATTTTTAACTTAAATTCGAATTTCAACATGGCAGAACAAATAATTTCCCCAGGGGTATTTCAAAATGAAAATGTCCCTGTAACATTAGAAGCAGCTCCCGCTCCTATAGGAGCTGCTATCGTAGGTCCCACAGTTAAGGGTCCTATGGGTATACCTACTTTAGTAACTACTTATAGTGATTTTAAAACTAGATTTGGTAGTACTATTACAAGTGGAGGAGCAGAATACTCTTTCTTCACAAGCATCTCAGCCCAAAACTACTTTAAACAAGGAGGAGCTAATTTAACAGTTATTAGAGTTGCTAGTGGTTCCCACTTATATACTCCAGCTACTTCTTCAGCTATTATTTCTGGTAGTGATGGTGGAACCGGCACTAATGATGTGTTCAAACTCCAAACTATCTCAGAAGGAGCTAATCAAAACAATACTGGAAGTGAACAAGCTGGAGGTGCCCTCCCATCGGGATCTGCAGATAATATTAGATTTGAAATCACTAATGTAGACACAGGGTCTGGTATTTTTACACTTAATATTAGACGAGGTAATGACAGACAAGCAGATAAAACTATCCTTGAGTCTTGGAGAGGAGTTTCACTTGATCCTAAACGAGATGATTACATTGCTAAAGTAATTGGTAACCAAGTATTCTCAGTAGGATTAGATGGTACTGATGCTTATGTCTCAGTAACTGGTGAATATCCAAACAAATCTAAGTACGTAATTGTAAAAGAAGTACTTAAAACTACTCCTGATTACTTAGATGGTGCTGGTAATGTACGACTTGCTGAATACACATCATCTCTCCCAGCAGCACAAAGTGGATCGTTTGGAGATGGTGTAGGTGATCCTCTTGGAATAGGTGCAGTAAATTGGTATAGTAACATTACTAATGCAAATTCACAAGGTGTATTAGCTGAAAATTATACATCTTCACTTAACTTGTTAAGAAACAAAGATCAGTATGCATTTAATGTTATTAGTGTTCCTGGTTTAGTTTATGCATTTGCAGATCATGCTACCCAATTAGATACACTTATTACTAATACAACTACTAGGGGTGATAGTATTTTACCAATTGATTTAGTAGGATACGGTTCTACAAGTGCTGCTGCTATAACACAAGCAAGTAACTTAAATACTAACTATGCAGCTGCATACTGGCCTTGGTTATTAGTTAATGACGAAGATACAAAAGCTAACGTTTGGGTCCCAGCTTCTACAATAATCCCTTCAGTGTATGTCTATAATGATAATACTTCTGAAGCTTGGTTTGCACCTGCTGGTTTTACTAGAGGTACTATGCCAAATGTAGTAGCTCCTGAAAAAACATTACCTAGAACCTTAAGAGACAACCTCTACAATGCTAAAATTAACCCAATTGCTACCTTCCCAGGTACGGGTGTTGTAGTTTATGGCCAGAAAACATTACAATCTCTTTCAACTGCACTCGATAGAGTTAATGTTAGAAGATTAATGATTGCTCTTAAAGCATTTATTGGTAATGTTTCTCAAAACCTCGTCTTTGAACCTAACACATTACAAACTAGAAATAGCTTTTTAAGTACTGTTAACCCATATTTAGAAAGCGTTCAACAAAACCAAGGTTTGTATGCGTTTAAGGTAGTAATGGATGACTCAAATAACGGTCCTGATGTAATCGATAGACAAGAGTTAAGAGGTGCTATTTACCTACAACCAGTTAAAACCGCAGAATTTATTGTACTTGACTTCAACCTCCTCCCAACAGGAGCTGAATTCCCAGCATAATAAATTTTTTACAAAAATAAAAGAAAGGGGTTGGATTTTATCCAACCTCTTTTTTTCTTAAATATTTATTAATAACCCAAATAGGGTTTTAATAAATTTATAATTAACTTAAAAATAACAACAATGGCAATTTTAGATCCAAACGAAATATTTTTTACAGCGTTTGAACCCAAACAGCAGAATAGATTCCTTATGTTAGTAGATGGGGTCCCTTCATATTTTATTAAAGGTGTATCCTCTATTACTTTAGAACAAGGAGAAGTAATACTTAACCATATTAACGTTTACAGAAAAATAAAAGGTAAAACAACTTGGGGGGATGTAACATTAACTCTTCATGATCCTGTTTCTCCTTCTGGAGCGCAAACTATTATGGAATGGGTAAGATTACACCACGAATCAGTAACAGGTAGAGATGGTTACTCTGATTTTTATAAAAAAGACGTAACTTTAAATATTTTAGGTCCTGTAGGTGATATTGTTTCCGAGTGGGTATTAAAAGGATGTTACATTAAGAGTGCAGACTTTGGTGAATATAACTGGGACAACGAAAACGCCGCCCAAAATATTTCTATGGTATTAACCCCAGACTACTGTGTATTAAATTACTAATCAATTTAGTAAAGATTACAAAAAGGAGCGCACAAAAGTGCGCTCTTTTTATTTTTTTAGATATTTATATTAAACAAATAAAGTTATTAATAAATGAGTGAAGAAAATAAATTTAAATTTCCTACAGAAATTGTAGAGTTACCTTCAAAAGGTTTACTTTACCCTAAAGAAAATCCTTTATCTTCTGGCAAAATCGAAATGAAGTACATGACTGCTAAAGAAGAGGATATTTTAACTAACCAAAACTACATTAGACAAGGCGTTGTCCTTGATAAGTTAATGCAGTCGCTGATTGTGTCGAAGTGTAATTATGATGACCTTGTAGTAGGCGATAAAAACGCTATAATGGTTGCTTCTCGTATTTTAGGTTATGGTAAAGATTATACCTTTGAATACGAAGGACAGGAAGTTACAGTTGATTTATCTGAAATTGAACCTAAGTGGATTAAAGAAGAAGATTTAGTAGAACCTAATACTAATGAATTTAGCTATACTTTACCTCACACTGAAACTCAAATTACTTTTAAAATCTTAAATAATAAAGATGAAAAAGCAATTGAAGCAGAAATTAAAGGAGCAAAGAAAATTAACAAGTTAGCCTCCCCAGAATTATCAATGAGATTAAAACAAATGATTCTTTCAGTAGGTGGTGATGATAGTCGTAAAGCTGTTAGAGAATTTGTAGATAACTATCTTTTAGCTCGTGATTCAAGAGCATTAAGAGAACATATTAAGGAGATTCAGCCCGATATGAACTTAACATTTGATTTTTACCCTGAAGATGGAGGTGATTCTCAAGAAGATGTTAAGATTCCTATCGGGGTCACGTTTTTTTGGCCTGACGCGTGAATATAGGATGAGCATGTTTGCCATGATCCATGATATAGTGTATCATGGTAAAGGAGGTTTTGATTGGGTGACTGTATATAATATGCCTATTTGGTTAAGGCGTTTTACTTACAATAGAATAGCAGATCATATTAAAGAACAAAACGAAGCTCAACAAAGTACTACCCAACAAACATCAAAGGGTACTTCCCGCCAAATAGATTTTTCCCAACCCCCACCTGATATAAAACCAGGACAAAGGGTATAAAATAGGGCACCGCAAAGGCGGTGCCCTTTAATATTTATACGAAAACAACACTGCATGGCTTCTGAAGAACAGATTAATAATCAAAAGGAATTTAATGATTATATTCAAGAATCTCAGGAATTCTTAGCTGAGACTATATCGCAGGCTTCCCAGTTAGCTGATCAAATAAAATTTCAAATAGATCAAACTAAAAATAAAATAGGCTTAGATAAACAAGTTTTAAGCTTATCCCAACAAAATGTAAATACTTTAACTAAACTTAAAGTAGATTACCAAAGTATTTCTAATATTGATAAAGATAGAGTATCTATTTTAAATCAAATTCAAAAGAATAACAATGTTATAGCAGCTCAATCTAAAAATTTAAGCGCAGAGGAGCTTAAAGCAGCTAAAGCTTATGTTTTAAAAGAAAACAGCTTAAAAGCCCAACAAGATACCTTATCAGAGCTTATCAGTGAACAAGAACAATTAGAAAAAGCTATTAAAGCTGCTGAAGCAAGTAGATCTGATACTACAGCCTTATATGATCAATTAACTGCTTTAGACGAACAACAAGAATTTTATAGACAGTCAATAACAGATTTAAACAATATTGTTACCTTAGAACAACAACGTTTATCACCTCAAGCTATTGCTGTAGGCATGCTCCAAGACCAAAATACCCTGTTGGAAGAAGGAGTAAAATACTTAAATGAAGAAGCAGATGCTGTAAACACTGTAGCTAAGGCTCAATCCTTATGGAATTCAAGTTTAGGTGCAGTAGAAGGAATTCTTAAAAAAGCAGGGGCAGGAGGAGCTGCTATAGCTTTAGGGTTAGAAAGAGGAAAATTAGAAGCCGAAGCTATGGCTGAACAACTCACCAACTATGGTGAAGATTCAGGTAACTTCATAACAAATATTGGTAGAGAATTTAAAGTATTAGGAGCAGGTGTAAAAGGTACCTTTAAAGGTATGGCTGATTCTCTTAAAGCTATTGGTTTAGGTGCTATATTGTTTAAAGGCATCAAAGGTGCTTTTAACATGCTGGGAGGTAAAGTAGTTACTGGTTTTATAAGTGATCTTAAGAGTAAATTCATGTCAGGAATTTCTTACTTAAAAGATCAATTCTTTTCACTTGACTCTTATATAGAAGATGCTAAAGCCGGTGACCAATTAAATCAACAACTTTCTCAAGCTGCAGCAGATTTAGCTACTAACTTAGGGGTATCTACTAAAAATGCTAAAGAATTAACTAAACAAGCTGGAAAATTCGCAGGATCATTAGGCATGATGCCTGAAGAGTTAGCAGCAGCTACTGGGGAATTAAATAAAGCATTTGGATCTACCCAAAAATTCTCTGATGATACTGTAAAAACATTTGGTCAATTAACCCATCTATATGGTTTAACAAATGAAGAAGCTTCTGAATTTGTCAAATTGTCGCAATTATCAGGGCAGGAAGCATCAGACACTACACTAACGTATAAAACACAAATACAAGCACTTAAAGAACGTAATAATGTTGCTATTTCTGAAAAAGAAATAATGGCTGAAATTGCTAAATCAAGTGCTGCTATGCAATTAACAGCAAGAGGACAAGGTAAATCATTAGCAGAAGCTGCTTTCCATGCTAAAAAAATGGGTCTTTCACTTAAACAAGCTGAAGGCATTGGTAATAGTTTACTTGATTTTGAAAGTTCTATTGCTAATGAAATGGAAGCTGAATTGCTAATTGGTAGGGATCTTAATTTAGAAAGAGCAAGATCAGCTGCGTTACAAGGTGATTTAGCTACAGTTGCTAAAGAAGTAGCAGGACAAATAGGATCAGCTGCTGAATTCGGTAAAATGAATGTTATCCAACAAGAAGCATTAGCTAAATCTGTTGGTGTAAGCAGGGATGAGTTAGCAGAAATGTTAAAAACTCAAGAACTTTTAGCGGGTACTGGATTTGATGATATGAATGATGCTCAAGCAAAATTCAAACAATTATTAAAAGAAACTGGTTCTGAAGAAAAAGCATTAGCTAAAATGAAAGAAATGGGCGCCTCAGATGCTCTTCAAGACCAAATGAGGCAAGTTTCTTTACAAGAAAAAAGAGCTATGCAAGAAAGAGCAATAGCAGCCGCTCAAGCTCAATTAGCATCAGCTGTAAATAAATTATTTGATGCGTTCTATAAAGTAGAAAAAATTGTTAAGCAAATAAAAGCTACTATTGTAGAACAAATGAAACCCTTCTTTGATCAATTTGGGGGGTTAGTTAGTGATGGTGGAGATGCTTTTAAAGAAAAAGTTTTACCTTATGCTATATCATTAGGTAAATTTTTAAACGACGTAGGGCTACGTTTAACAGAAATTGTAAGAGATCACGGTCCTCAAATTGGAAGAATATTTGATGGAATACTCAAAATGTTTGGCTCTATTTATAATGTAGTTGGAGGTGTTATTAAACAATTATTAGGTATTAGTGATGCTGGGTCAGCTGCAGATGGATTTTTTGGAGGTATAGAATCTACTATAAACACTATAATTGAAAAACTTAAAAACGTAGATATAAGTGTTATAACTGATAAAGTTAAAGGATTTATTGAATCCGTAAAAAATATTTTTAATTTTATTTTTGAAAAAATTGGTGCTTTAGGAAGTTTTTTAGGTAAAAATAAAGGATTAACTAAAACTGCTGGGATGGGTGCTCTAGCTTTAAATTTTGCTCCCGATACAACTAAAAAAATAGTAGGAAGCACATTAAAAGGGTTAGGAGGATTAATAGCACCTAATTTATTTGGAAAAAGGGGCCAATCAAAATCTGCTCCTATGTTTGTTCAAGATGTTAGTGGGGGAGCTGGAGGGGGATTAATGGATATGGTAGGTAAAATGGGGGGTCGTCAAGCAGGTATTGGAGGTGGATTTAAAAAAGGATGGAAAGGCTTATTTGATTACGCCAAAATGGCCCTTAAACCAGGTAAAGCTGGACAAGTTGGTAGAGCTAGAATTGCTCGAGCAGCTAAAGGATTAGTTACAGGACAAGGTGCTTCATTTGTAGGAGGTACTGGTAAAGGTGCTGCCCAAGCCGCAGGTCAATTAGGTAAATTAGGAGGAATAGCAGGTAAATTAGGCACTGTTGGTAAAAGTTTAGGTAAATTAGCAGCTGGAGGAGGAATCGGAGCTGTTGTAGGATTAGCAGCAGAAGCAACTTTAGGACATTTTAAGAAAAAAGCAGAAGCGGCCGCAGGTGCTTTAGATGAACAAATTGCTATAACTACTGATGTGGGGAAGGCAGCAGAATTAGAACAACAACGAAATGCTAAATTAGAAAAGGCCCGTAACTTAGGTATAGCTGCTGAAACTGCTAAATTTGCGGGATATGGGGCTGCTATTGGAACTATGATAGGAGGTCCATTTGGTGCAGCTATTGGAGGTGGAGTTGGGGCTTTAGTAGGATTTACTAAAGGTGTAATTGATGCCGAAAAAGCTAGAAAAAGAGATGAATCTGAAGCAGGTAAATTTGCTAGAGAAATGCAATTATCGGCTATGAAACATCAAAAATCATTAGCTGAATTTGATGTTAGATCTGCTACTATGAGGGCCAATGCTGCTAAAAAAGCAGCTGATATAGAAATTGCTGCTAAAGATAATTTTGCTAAACAATTAGCAGGAGCAAATGCAACTTTTGAAGACTTACAAAGTATGGATATAAAACATACTGACGAAGCTTTTAAAAAACTTGCTACAGAAGCCCTTAACGCAGGTAACATCACAGAAAAGGAATATTCAGATGCTTTAAAAGGTAGTTTAGATCCCTTAAAACTTTTAGAAACAGCAGCTTCCCGCTCAGGAGAAAGAATAAATGAATTAACTAATGCCGCAATTAATGCTGCAGATGCTGTAGGAAATACTCTTAAAAACCAAATGCTTAAAGCAGCAGGGGTTAATGAAGATGTAGTTAATGCTCAATTAAATGCTATCCAAGCAATTTCAGCTAATGCCGAAATAGGAGCGGCAGATTTATTTAGTAAATTCGAAGGAGATCTTACTGCTGGGATTAATACAAAAGCAGTAGATGCACTTAGAGGCCAAGATGAGGATGCTTCTGGCTTTATGGCAGAAATAGCAAAACAGTTTAAAGCTAGTGGAGCTTCGGATGAACAAGTTAAATTAGCTATGGAAGTATACGCTAATCAACTTGAAGCTGCGGGTGAAAACTTTAAAATAGACACAGCAGGGGATGCTGTTAAAGTACAACAGGGAATAGCAGACGCTCTTCAAACAGTAGTTAAATCTGATATAGTAAAAGCCGAAGCTGCTGCTTCTAGTGCTAAGGCTTCTGCGCTTACCCAAATTGATGATAGTGGTATTATTGACCAATTAGCTTCTTTAAGTAAAGAACAATTATACGGAGATGAAGCCCTTCAAAGCTTATTATCAACAATTGGAGTAGATATGGCTACTATAGCCGAAGATGGTATAACAGGAGACGAACAAAAAGCAATTCAAGAAAAATTAACAGTAGCTTTAACCGAAGGCCTAATGGGGGTAGAAGGAGGTAATGCTAACCTTCTTAAAGATCTCCAAACAACCCTCTCAGGAGATGAAGCTGCTAGAGCAGAATTAACTAAAGCTATTGCTGATGGTACTTATTTAAAAGCGGCTGATGAATCTGCAAAAACTTCTGCGACTATTGAAATTAATCCTGAATCTGAAAAAGGATTATTTGCTAACTTTAAAGAAAATTTTGTAGAAAATATTGATGCAATTAAAACTTACTTCAAGGATTCATTTACAGGAGGTTTTGATATCATAAAAAACATATTTAAAGGCAACTTCTCAGAAGCTTTTGAAGGTATTAAGAAAAAGTTTTTTGCTTTACCTACTTTGCTAGGAAAAGTAATAAAAGGCAGTGTAAAACTAATGTGGAAAAGCTTCTTAGGTTTTATAAAACTAGCAGTTACAGTAGGCCCTAAAATATATGATGCTATTAAAAAGGCAGCTAAAAAAATTAAAGATACACTTATATCAATATTTAAAACAGTTACAGAAAAAGTTAAACAATTTTTCCAAGATCCGGTAGGTTCAATTAAACGAGGATTTGAAGCCGCAGTAGATTTTATTAAAGAAAAATTCTTTAGTATTAAAGACGCAATTTTTGAAAAATTCCAATCTGTTGGAGACTGGATAAAAGAAAAAATATCAGGGGCTTTATCAGATTTAGGAGCTGCTCTTGGTATTGATGATTTAGGAGGAAAACTTAAAACAGGATTTGAAAATATAATTGGCACAGCCAAAGAAAAATTTGCTGCTTTTAAAGATACTATATTTGGTATATTCTCAGGAATAGGAGAAACTATTATGGGAGTTATTAAGGGTCCTATTAATGCTATGATTGGGTTAATTAACTCAATGATTGCAAATATTAATTCTGCCCTTAATTTTAAGCTGACAAACCCAATTACTGGAACTGTATACGAAATGGGAGTAACAATCCCAGAAATCCCCATGCTTGCTAAAGGTGGTATAATAGATGAAGCAACATTAGCAGTATTAGGTGAAAAAGGCCCTGAAGCTGTAATTCCTTTAGATAAATTAGGTTCTATGCTAAGTAATGCTGCTTCATCAGCATCCTCCACTATTTCTCCATTAGCTGGAAAAGCCGCAGATAAGTTAGGTTCATTATTCAAATCTGATAAAGAAAAAGAAGAAAAAACTCAAACTGATGAAGAACTTAAAGAAGAACTTCGAAGAATGAGAAAAACAATGGAAACTTTTGTTGAACAAATGAATCAAGTAGTAAATCGCCCAATTGTAGTAGAAATGAATAGTAATAAAGTTGGACAAGCTTTAGGACAAGATTCATATAGAATTCAATAACCCCATATTTATAACCACATTTAGTGTATTAATTAGATAATAACTTAAACAATAACAACATGTCATTATTAAAATCTTTACAAACATCTATTTTAGGATTTAAAGGACAAACACCCCCGGTAACTAACCCTAATCCTTTAGGACCATTAGGAAAAAAATCTCTTGATAATTCTCTTTTAGACAGAAATAACGGAGCTACTCCTCCTAAGTACTTAGATAACCCACCAGCATAATTAACATATGGGCCTTATTGACTTAAAAACTAACTTAAGGTCCCTTAGCTATGGATCAGGAATAGGGGAACCTTATATTAGGCGTCCCCTTCCTGCTTATAATGAGGACCCTGGTAATCCCTATTTAGGAGCTGATATATTTAGTCGCCAAGGTTCTTTAATTAGTGCTAATAATGATGTCACCAGGCTAACTAGATACATAACAAGTGGAAAAGGTCTACTTTTTAATGCAAAACAATTAGCATTAGAAACTAGTAGACCTAAAACCCCCTATGGTCCTAAAAGAGGTTATTTAGTTTCAAATGCTGTAGCTCAAGCGGGTGTGCAGGGTAATGGAATTCATTTAAATAGAAATTTATTTTTTGACAGTAAAAATGATGGGTATGATTATCAAACCCGTACTTTTTACAATGAAGAAAATAATAACAGATTAACTTTACTTTATAATACTAAAATTTCTAAAAGTGGAGGAGGAGCTACTTCTAGATCTAAATTTGGAATAACAGATAAAGGAGACCAAATTACACTTATGCGCTACAGTGGGGGATCAGGTGGGTTTAGTACAACTTTAAAACGAATTTCTAACACTACAGAATATACCCCCGGAGTAGGAAAATACCAAAATGTTTTTACATTAACTAATACCCAACTTCAAGGTCAAATCCCAGATCCTTCGATAGGAGTGCGTAGAAATACTGGATTTAACCATATTGGAAATTTTATAATTGATGTCAACGATTCTACCAATGCACCTAGTAAAACTAGAATTTTAGGTCGTTTAACACAATATAGTACATTTAATAGACCTAATATATTTAAAACAGGAGATCCGGGTAATGATGCTAACTTAAATAGACAAACTTATTATGAAGGAGTTCCTCAACAAACCCAAGGAACTGACTTAATTAATTATAAAAAAATATATTCTAGTGCAGACGGAGTTAAAACCCAAACAAATAGTGCTGAAGATTTAATTAAGTTTTATATAGCTGTATTAGATAATAATAACCCCCAAAATAAAACTTACATACATTTTAGAGCTTATATTGAAGGTTTTCAAGACAACTATGCTGCAAATTGGAACTCAGTAAAATACCCTGGAAGAGGTGAAGAATTTTTTAAATATGATGGTTTTACTAGAGATATCAGTTTTAGTTTTAAAGTCCATGTAGCTTCTAGAGTAGAATTATTCCCTACCTATAATAAACTAAACTATCTTGCTTCTATAATGACCCCTGATTACTCTAACCCAGGATTTATGAGAGGAAACATAGTTCAATTAACAGTAGGAGATTATATTAATGATACTTATGGTGTTATCACAGGATTTAGTTATAATTTATCAGATGAAACTTCTTGGGATATAGCTAGAAAAGATGATGGAAAAGAAGATGAAAATTCTGCTGAATTAGCAACTTTAATTAGTGTAGATAGTTTTAGTTTTAAACCTATACACAATTTCTTACCTCGTACTGTTAAAGAACTTGATAATCCTGAATCTAGATTTATTTCTTTAGGAAATAAAGGTTATGGTGCTGATAAAAGAGGAATATAATGAATAGATACAGAAAAATATCAATTTTTAATAATTCTCCTGTAAAGGAAAAAAAAAGATTTTACTCAACAGTAAGATATCCTGAAATTCCTTTATCTGTAAGTGATATATATGTTATCACCCAAAAATCTGACAGGTATGATTTATTAGCTAATCAATACTATGGAGATAAATCTTTATGGTGGATAATTTCAATTGCTAATCCCTCAATTACTCAAAATACTTTATATCCTCCTATAGGGGTACAACTTAGAATTCCAACTAACATAACAAATATATTAACTAGTTATAATAAATTAAATAATAATGTCTAATTTAACTGGGTCACCTTTAGATTTTTATGTACAACAACAAATTGATACAAGACAAAAAATTTTAGGAAATAATCCTGAAATTCAAAATCTTGATATAAGAGTACTTAATAATCATAATAAAAATGCTTGGGTTAGATTAGCATCTTCTGTAGATGTTACTTCATTTAATGCTATTGAAGGTATTGAATATAATATTCCTCGTGGTTCTGATTTAGCATCACAATTTGTTCTAGTGGGAGGAGTAACAGAAACATTTGCTAATTATATAGGAAATAATGGAGTATCTAGAGAAGATGCTGGACCCTCTTTTTCAAGAGGTGGAGTTATTCCTGGACAAACTTCTTCTCCTCTAATAGCTAGTAGTTATTCTTATGGTTTAGGTAATCTTAATTATGGTTTATCCCCTATCCCTGGTTTAGGATCAGTTTCTATTAAACATGTTAATAGAGGAGCTATACGTGATTTTAATATTAAATTGCAAGCTCAAAATAAAGACCAATTAACATTAATTGAATCTTTATACCTTAGATTAGGATACTATATGTTATTAGAATGGGGTCATACTAATTATGTTACAAGTGAAGGAGTTTATGTATCTCAACCTGAATTTAACACAGATGCTTTTATTAAATTTTTTACTAAAGGATCAAAAGATACAGATGTAGAAGATTCAATAGATGAACTTAGAAGAGAAACTGAGGGAAACTATGATGGAGCTCTATTTAAAGTTAAAAACTATTCCTGGAATATCAATATGGATGGTAGTTACGACATAACCCTTTCAGGAATATCAAAAGGAGGATTAATAGATAGTTTAACTATAGGAGCCCCAGGAGAAACAGGAAAAGATGAAAATAAAGCTTCATTTACAGATTATTTAATACTAGATCCTTCTAAAGATGAAAAAAAAGCTATTCTCAAAAAATTAGGAAAATCCTCAGTTAAAGATAATGCTGTAGATAAAGTTTATAAAGAAACTATAGGTACAAGATTATCAAAAGGTGAGTTTAAAATTCTTCAAGAAAAAGGAGCTATTAAAATTAAGGATCCTAATGCTAATACAAACCCCAAAGTTTTAGATATTTCAAGTACTTTAGACTCTACAGATGATGACGTTGCTATTACTATAGCTAATCAAAATAAATCTATTCTTAATAAAGAACTATTTGATATTACTAGAGCTTTAAAAAAAGAAAAATGGGTTAAAAAAGGTAAAGGAAAATATAAAAAATACCAACTTCGTGATGAATTATTAAAGAGTGAAGGAATTCAAGATTTAGGAGAAATTATTGCTATAAAATTTAATAATGCTAGTAAATCTGATAATGCTGCTGAATATAACTACATAACATTAGGGGCTTTATTATCTATAATAAAAGAAAAAGTATTAAAATCTAATAACAATATTACACTTCCTATAAGTGATGGTTATCAAGACAATTATATGTTTTCCCATTGGTTTCAACATTCTACTAACCCTAAAGTTTGTGTAATTCCCTTTGACATTGAAAATAATCTTAATATTGGGGGATTAGATGTAGATACTTCTAATTTTAATGAAATATTATCTACTACTTTTAGACAAATAGAAGGGGACGAAGCTCCTTATAATCCTTATAAAGGATATTTAATGGCTATCCATATAAATATTGAATATATATCTAAAACTTTACAAGATTCTTATCAAGATAAAGGAGGAATTAATCTTTATACTTTTTTAGAAAAATTAATGTTTGGTATCCAAGATGCTTTAGGTAATATAAATAACTTTACAATAACTTATGATGAAAAAAATGGTATTAATATAAAAGATGATACTATAATCCCTGGAATTATCCCCAATAAAGATGATACTGTGAAATTACGCTTATATGGCACCCGCCCAGGAATTGATGGAAGTTTTTTGCGTAATGTAAGTGCTCAATCTAAAATAACTAGTAAAATGGCTACTCAAATAGCTATAGGTTCAACGGCAAGCGGTAATTCTATTAATGAAAGTACTTCTTTACTATCTAGGTGGAATGAAGGGTTAGTAGATAGATTACAAGCAGCAGAACCATCAACACAAGACACAACAGAAGCTGAACCTAATCAACTTTTAGAAGAAATTAATAAAAAATATGAATCTCAACTTACTTTTTTAAAAGATTCCTATGAAAATTTTAAATATCTAGGAGATCCTAGTTATACATCAGCCCAAACTAATTTAAAAAGTTTATTAGAATATGATTTGGCTGTAAAAACTATAAATGGAAACATATCCGGTAAAGGTTTTATTCCTATAGATCTTACTTTAGAAATGGAAGGACTTTCTGGAATACTTTTATACCAAAAAATCCAAACAACTGAAGAAATTTTACCTGCTTCTTATAATAATAAAGTAGATTTTATAGTACAAGCTTTAGATCATACTATAGATAGAAATGAGTGGACTACTACTATAAGCACTCTTTCTACCCCTAAAAAAACAGATTTAACTAAAAATATTATTAATAAGGATGATAATGAATTTAGTTTATTAAATCCCCTTAATCCTGACACTAACCAACCAGAACCTAAACCTAAAAAATCAACTCCTAAAATAGAAAAACCAGCAGAATATGCTTGGATGACTGATGAAGCATATGCTAATTTTGTAGGAACTTCTAATAGTTAAAAAATGTCTTATTACCCTAAAAGTCAAATAAAAACAGATTTATACACTAAAGGAAAAGAATTTAGAGTTATTTCCCTTCAAAAGGAATATACAGGATATTACTGGAAAACTTCTAAAGGAGAATATTTTTCTGGAAGAAATCCTAAAGATGGAACTCCCCTAGAACTAGAAGTAATCCCTACAATCCCAGCTTCAAAAAATAATGTTGTAACTTATACTTTGGGACAAGATAATAATTTGTATAATTTTTTTAAAGGGATAGATGTATCAAAAACTTTTTTACTTCCTACATATGTTAAACCTTCTCCTAGTAAAGATGATTATCAAATAGGAAATTTTATTCGTTATTTTGCTAAAAAATATACACAGAATATATATATTGAAACTTCTAAAGAAATATATGATAATTTAGATAATCAAAATGAAGAGTATGATTATCCTTCATATTTAATTTTTACTTTAGTTTGGGTTTTAACTGGTTCTTCATTATCTGTAGAAAAAGCTAATCGTAATATTATTAAATCTACCGAGCAAAGACTAAATATTAATGGGTTAGATACTTATTTAAAATTTAATTACTTAGAATTTTATAAATAAATCTTTTAATATTTATAACGAAGAACCATCTAACCCCTAATGGCACAAAGATTTCAAATAGATAGAGTAGAAGGAACTACAGCTCAAAGTATTCCTCAACCTAGCTTTTGCATTCCTTATAACATTGTTGGTTCAGGAGTTGTACCTACAAAAGGCCAAATAAGTTTATCTGATAATAATGTTACTCAAACAGAGTACGTATCAATTTCAACTACCACAGATTTAGGAGCTGATTTAACTTCTTATTTAGCTAATAGTGAAGCAGGTAATATCCTACTTTATTCTAAAAGTGATCCAACTAAATACGTTATATTCCCTTTTTATTCTACTACTGAAAACAGTGGATACGTTATATTTACAACCACTTCAGGCAGCCAAAAAGGTTCTATAGGAGGATCTTCTTCATCACCCTTTTCTCCTTCTACTAAAGTATGTTTTAGTTTAGATTATAATAGTGGAACTGGTGGGGGAGGTACAAGTGGTACATCTGGACAAGGAGGTGTAACAACGGCAGGAGATAATATTACGATAACCGGAGATGGTACTACTTCTAGTCCCTATGTAATAAATGCTTCTGCTTTAGCTTCAGGCACCTCAGGTACCTCGGGTACAGACGGAACAGACGGTACTTCGGGTACAGATGGTACCGATGGTACTTCAGGTACTTCAGGTACAGACGGTACTGATGGTACTTCAGGTACCTCAGGTACAGATGGTACCGATGGTACTTCAGGTACTTCAGGTACAGACGGTACTGATGGTACTTCAGGTACCTCAGGTACCTCAGGTACAGATGGTACTGATGGTACTTCAGGTACAGATGGTACTGATGGTACCTCAGGCACTTCAGGTACAGACGGAACAGACGGCACTTCAGGTACTTCAGGTACAGACGGAACAGACGGCACTTCAGGTACTTCAGGTACTTCAGGTACAGATGGTACCGATGGTACTTCAGGTACTTCAGGTACAGATGGTACCGATGGTACTTCAGGTACTTCAGGTACAGA
>Ga0070749_10000812_pt1 | contig 21062 bp, 16 predicted proteins | sample VirMetDEL_Nov_18_FD_75180 | JGI IMG/M metagenome (GOLD analysis project Ga0070749, IMG submission 75180) | Aqueous microbial communities from the Delaware River and Bay under freshwater to marine salinity gradient to study organic matter... | ecosystem: Environmental > Aquatic > Marine >...
AGCGGCACGCAGGCCGCCACGATGATGAGCTTTTTCATGTCTCTTGGTTTTCCTCAATGAAGGCGCTGACGATGTCGCGCCCCTCTTCCGTCAATGTCAGGGTGCCAGCGTAGTCCGGCCCCTGTTCGTCGCGCACATGTTGCGCCCAGCCACGGTCAACCCAGGCCTTGGCGGTGTTTCGCGCAAGCGTCTTCGTACCGCCGTCATAGAACCAGAGGTGGGGCCGGTAGTACTTCCCAGACTTGTACTCAATGACGGTGTCTGCCGTCGCAAAGTGCTGGGACAACTGAAGCATCAGCTTAGGTGTTAGGTCTGTAGCCATATGATGTGGTCGCTTTTGACGCCGTGTTCAGGGTCCCAGAACTGCATGCGCTGCGCTGGCCGAGTCGCCATCGCAAGGGTCTCAAGTACCCACTCGCTACCGATTTCTGTGGTCCCGTTCACATAGATCGTCTTGCTACCGAAGGTCATGAGGCCTGGGTTGTGGAAGTGGCCGAGCATCATGACATCGAAGTCTTTCGGCATCGAGTCACTCCACCGCGCCACCAGCCTGGCGAGCGCGTAGTACGGAACGCCGGCAAATCCTCCAGACCCCCGAGCCTGGTCACCGTGGATCGCCAGCACGGTCTGCTTGCCCATGTCGATCAGCCGGAAGAAGGTCGCGGTCTCGTTATGCCACGAGATGCGCCCCTTGGTCTCATCGGGCTTGATCATGTGCTTGGCCGTCTCATACGCGACCGAGTCCCAGTTGACCTCAGCCGGGTTCATGTTCGCGCGGAAGTAGGCTGGCCTCCCGTGGTTGCCGCGAACGCATTCGACGCGGACCTTGCGGAACAATGAGGATAGGGCGAGAACGAAGTCGGCCATCATGCGAGGGCAGTCATGCATTGCCTGTTGGTAGACATTGCTCTCGACATCCCAGGCATGCGTGCCGCGAAGAGCGCTGCCGTCCACCATGTCGCCACCCAGCAGGACGACACACTCATCGACAGAGGCCACCTGCTGGCGCTCGCGCGTGAGCTTTGTCACGACATCGAGAAGCCGGCCTAGGATCATCTCCCTGGCTACGGTGAGGTCGTACTCCGGCGTCAGGGCTCCGATCTGCCAATCGCTGAGATGGACTAGCGCGATCTCCCTCTGCTTCCTGCGCGAGGCCTTAGGCATCGGCGGCATGGCCGGCGGCTCGACATTTTGGAGCGCACGGTGGATGACATCGCGCACCACATCATGCATGCCCGCCATCTCGTGGACGGACTTGTTCGCTCGGTCTAGCTCGCGGCGAAGCCGCTCTATGGTCGCGACAAGCTGTAGGCGGTCATCGGTCATTCTTACGCCCCATGCACTCGTCCACATGGCGCGCCCAAGTGCTCGATGCCCCATCGGCCTTCATGACTTCTCGCAGGTACAGCGTGACGAAGGTATGCCAGCGCACGCCACGCCTCTCCTCGACTGGAGTATCCAGGTAGTCCACCAGAGCCTTGTGGTGCTCGGTGTCCTCCCCGTACTTGGTGCAGATGGAACACGGGCGCTTAGGCGCCAGGTCCCGCCAATCCTTTTTTTCTGACTGTGACATATATGCCCTCGGTGCTTTCGCACCCCCATCGTTTGGTTACATGCAAATCCACCACCTGCGAGTCATCCTCGAAAAGGACGCCTATGCACTGGTCGATCACATTCTTGCTGTAATTGTCAACATCGCCGTCCTTCCGCGCGGTTGGAAATGGGCGACTAGACGGTTTCATCTCGCCGTTCGCACGGCAGAGCGTTTTGGGGGGCGCGATGACAACCTCCAACTCGAAGGCGAGGGGGTCAGAGGTCATCACCGCGCCAGCATCAATGGCCGCCTGCCTGATCGCGGCGAGGTACTTCGGCAGGCTGCGGCCCATCACCTTGGACGGCGTGTACGCCTTGACGAAGCTGCCCCTGCGAGCGAACCGAGGCCTGGGCTGGGGCAATGGCTTGGTTAGGACCTGAAATTTGAGCAGTGGCTCCACTTTCGATCATCAGTTTCTGGTGCTCGGCCTCCAGCATGTCGAGGGCGTTGTTGCCCATGGTCCGCCGATGATCCATCAGGCGGGTCATGATCTGCTTAGGCGTCGGGAAGAACTCGCACGACACGAAACAGGACTTGATGGCCTTCTTCATCTCGTGCGGGTAGTAGCTGCTAAACACCGCCCAGTAGCCGTCCAGGGCGGCGGCGTTGAGTCGGTCGCCGCCTGGAAGGACCGTGAGTGGCGCCAACATCTTGGCAAGTTCCTTCTTAGTAATCCGAATCGTCATGCCAGTCTTTGAGGGTTTGCAGTGCCTTGGGGAGCTTGTCCGGCTTGCCCTGGCCGCCCTTAGGCGGGAACAGGCCGTGGTAGCCTTGGGAGATCGAGTGCTTGACCGCGTCAGCAAACCCCTGCGGGTCGGCGTTGGCGTCGGCCATCCGCTGCTTCCAGGTGGTCAGCGCCCACGGCTTGAGGCCTGACTCCGCCCGGTAGTCCCTCCAGGCCCTAGCCGCATCCAGGACCAGGGGGTTGGCGGTGAGGGTCTCCAGATTCACGCGCTTGCGCGTGCTTGTTCTACCGGAGGTAGAACTCTCTCTCTGGGTCTGGGTCTGGGTCTGGGTAGCTTTGCCACTGGGTTCGGTGCTGGGGTGCCCACTGGGTATCCCACTGGGTTTAGCCGTGGGTTCCCCACTGGGTTTCCGAGCAGGGCGCCCACCCTTCCTGCCGTTGGCCCGTGCCCTCTCAGCCTTCTGGATGGCCCGCTCGCGCTCCTCAGCCATCTTGGGGTTGGCGTAGCAGCCGTCCCTTAGTTCGAATTTTTCGGCCACGCAGGCGTCCCAGGCCTCGCAAAACTCTGTCTCGGAGCACCCGCAGATGAGGGCCAAGCGGCGCTTGTCCTGGGGCAGGGAGCCATGCACGAACTGATGCACGAGGCAGCTTATGTACACCCCCTTTTCGTGGGTGGTCATGCCAGCGGTGCCGCCGAGCCAGCGGTCGGTCCAGAAGGCGAAGAAAGCAGCGGGTGAGTTCAAGGCGTAAGCGGTGGGTGCAGCGGTTGGTTACGGTCTAGGTTACGGTCTGGGCACCCCACTGGGCATCCCAGTGGGTATCCCAGTGGGTTTCAGTCGCGTTCAGTAAGGCGTTCAAAACCTTTAAGTTGGGCCAGTCGCTCGGCCTCCCGCAGGGTGCGGAGGATGAGTTCCTGCTGGTCGCAGTCGAGTAGCGCGGCGATCTTCATGCCCCAGAAAGCTATGTCGTGTGAGGGTGCGGAGTAGATCTCCTGGTCATTGATGGCTATCGCCACATACCGGCGCTTGCCCACCAGGCGCACCCTTACAGTGATCTCCCTCTCCTCGTCTTGGCGCCATAGCCCCACGGCTTTGTCGTAGCTCCCATTCGACCAGGTCTGTCTCGGCAATTAGGGTCTTCCTTCCTATGATGATTAGGGGTACGGCTCCATTCATCAGGTAGCGCTTGACGGTGCGTGTCGTTACGCCGTAGCGCTCCGCTATGTCCTGAGGCGACAGCAGTCTGTCCATGGCTGCACGCTAACGACGCCAGGCGCCGATCTCAAGCAGGGGATTGGCGCGAAATTCCCCTAGTGTCACTTGCGGTCCCTGTCTTTCCTTCAGCATACTCCTGACGATGGAACTACCGACCGCCGACCAGCCCGGTGTCAAAGCGCTGGACCTGCCTGCTGAGAAATACTTTGCCCTGCCGGGCTACAGCAGCACGGACATCAAGAACTGGCTGTCCATGACGCCCAAGGAGTGGCGCCACTGGAAGCAGAACGGCCTGGAGCCCAGTGACGCCATGCGTCTGGGGTCCGCCATCCACTGCGCCGTCCTGGAGCCTGACAGCTTCCAGGAGCGCTTCAGCGTCTTTCCTGGGGACAGGAGGGCCGGGAAGGCCTACCAGGACTGGAAAGCCGCGCTAGGCCCCAAAGAGGAGCTTACACGGGCTCAGGGGGCCGTGGTGGAGTCTGCGGTGGACTACCTGGAGGCCAACCGCCGCCTGGGCAAGCTGATCGAGTCCGGTGACCCGGAGGTCTCCTTCTTCCACATGGACCTCCAGGGCCGGATTCGGAAGGCCCGGAGCGACTGGGTCGGGGACATCGGTGACATGTCCGCCGTGATCGACCTGAAGACCACCTGGGACCTCAGCGACCGCCACCTGGAGAAGACCATGTGGGATCGCCTCTACCATGTCCAGGCCGCCTGGTATCTGGATGTCGTGGGGGCCGTGAACGGCAGCGAGCCACAGTGCTTCGCCATCATCTGGGTCAAGACCAAACCGCCCATCGACATGCGGCTGACCATCGTCAGCAAGGACGCCATCGAGCTTGGCCGCAAGAGCTACCAGACTGCGCTCGACCAACTGTCGCTAGCGCAGGATCAGGACTACTTTCCGGGCTACCCCCTAGAGCCCACCATTATCGACCTGCCCAAGTGGGCCTACACCAAAGATGACTAAAGAAGTCGCAACAACCCAAGCGCCGCCCCCGAGCGTGCTGGCAAAAGTCGCCGGCAAGTTCAACATGACCGGGTCCAACCTCCTGGGGACCCTGGCCGAGACCATCTTCCCCTCGAAGAAGTCTGCCACCCCCGAGCAGGTCCAGGCCCTCCTGATCGTGGCCGATCAGTACAACCTGAACCCGTTCACCAAGGAGGTCTACGCCTTTCCTGGCAAGGGCGGGGGCATCGTGCCCGTGGTCGGTATCGACGGCTGGCTCAAGCTGGCGAACAACCACCCGGCCTTCGACGGGATGGACATCACCTTCGACGACGACGAGGACAACCGCCCCATCTCCTGCACCTGCACGATCCACCGGAAGGATCGGGGGCACCCCATCGTCATCACCGAATACTACGCCGAGAACCGGCGCATGACTGAGCCCTGGAAGCTCAACCCCCACCGGATGCTGCGCCACCGCGCGGTCATCCAGGCCATCCGTGTGGCGTTCTCGTTCAGCGGGATCTACTCCCCCGACGAGACCGAGCAGTGGGTTGTCGAGCAGGAGCCCCGAGAGGCCGAGGTTATGGAGGCATTCGCCGCAAAGCTGGCAGAGCTTCCCGAGCCCGCGCCTGCCGTGGCTGAGATGTCCGAGGAGACCGAGAAGGCCGCCGACGAACTTTTCACCGAAGAAGCCGAGTGGGTTGACTGATGAAGCGCGGGCTGCGGCGACACCAACTAATCAAGAAGCTGAGGCAGCTTCAAGACGCTACCCCCGGAGTGCAGTGGGCGGCGAGGCAGGAGTTGACAGAGAGAGAAGGGTGGACCTTGGAGGCCCGCCGGGACGACAAGACAATCCACCGAGTCGAGGGATTGACTCCTGTGCCCTTCGCCCGCTACATTGACGCCATACTCGCCGGTATCGAGCTAGCTCGTAGCGGTTGAGTGGTGTGCAGCCCTAGGAGAGGTCACCTCATTGTGCGGGGGGGGCCTTTCCGCCCTGGAGGCGCCTGAGTCGGTCGGGCGCCTCCAACCTATTTAGAGCCCTTGCGGCGGTTGACCTTGCGAGACACCACTCGGCGGTTGCTCTTGCCGTTGCCGCCACCCTTGCTCAGGGGCTTCTTGTGGTCGATCTCCCTGCCATCGCCCTTGCGGACCTCGCCGGCCTTCACGGCGTCTCGACGGGCCTGGTTACGCATCGCGCGGTGCTTCCTGGCCGTAGGCGTGCCGTGGTCGCGCTCGTATTCCTTCTTGTAGTCTCGGCGCCGACCGCGCCCGTCCCGCTTCACTGTCATTTGTAGCGCTCCTCAAGCCTCGCTAGGCGCTTGTCGAGAACCTGGACCTGTCCCACCACTTGTTCGAGCAGGCGTTCAAGCCTCTCGTTAGTGGCTGCCTGAGAGCGCACGAAAGAGATGTGCGCGTCTACTAGGTCAGCAGCCATAGGGAGCACCCTCTGCGCCAGGCGGTAGAGTACCAAGCTGAGGCATAAGAGCAGGACCGTGCTGACCCCCAAGTCTTGCACGGCCTTGATCAGGAAGTCGTTCATAGCTGCTTGGTGCGTTCAAGTCGATCAAACCGGCGAATTACCTGTCCCATTACCTGGTCAGCCTTTTTCCTGTAGACCTCTCGCGTCGCGAAGTCTTCGGCTTGCGAGGCTGCCTCAAGCAGCGGCTTCGCTTCTTCGTATGCGCGACGGAGGTCGTCGTTGACTGCGATGAACGAACCGTACTCGCTGTCGATTCGGCGCACCTCTTCCGTATCGCCTTCCTCTAGCGCCAGCTTCCTCGCGTTGACCTTCATGTTGCTCTCTTCGCGCAGGTCGAAGAAGTTGCCCTGAACCCCATACGGATTGGGACGCTTGTAGACGCGGCGCACGAGAGGTCGCTTGTCAGTGTCAGACCAATCGTCGGCCTGCAACAGCTTTTCGGCGAAGCGCAAGGTTCCTCCAAAAATGCCCTCAATCACATGGCCCATCGCGTTCGGGTTGATGTCAATGGGAAGCAACGCTCCAGGGGCATCCGCTGGCTTTCCGCCGGTCAACTCGTAAATAGCCGTTGTAATACCAGCGTAGGCCGAGTCCTGGTCCTGCTTAGAGTCAAGGTCCAGCGTGCCAGGGAACGGCTCCGAGTAGATTGGGATGCCTCGGTAGTCCAGGTTGGCAACAATCTCGGCGAGAGGTCGAGGCACGCTCGGCGTCAGCCCGACAGCCAAGCCCTCAGGCGTAAACTCGGGGATACTGACGGGCGACAGCGTGTCGAACACCATCCGTCCAAGCTCGCCGTAAACCTGCTCGGGTTTGATGACACCGCGATGCAATCGGCCAAGTGCTTGCCCAAGCGCCGGGAACAAGTTCCAGCCATAAGGCAGCGGCACCTTGACGTTCGACCCAGGAACGTGGAGGTGGTTGTACCTGGTGTAGCTGTCCGTGTTGTCCCACTCAAGCCGGCCATCCTCATCCTCGCCGGATCCAGCGGCCATGAACATGTCCATGAAGAACCCGAGTACGACACCACCACCAGCAGCAGCCTGGACTTCCTTGCTGCGTAGGAACGCTCGGGCAGCACGCGCGTTGCCCTGGACCCCGGCGTTGAAGAACATGTAGGCGCGGTTGAGGAAACCGCTCTTATGCCCACGACGGTTGAAATCGACCGTGATGTCTCGCGCTGCCTCCGCTGCTTTGGCCGGCGTGGCGCCAGCCAAGCGCATGCTGCGGAAGACCGCAAGGCGAGTGGCCTGCTCCATCGCCAGGTTGAGCTTTGACATCAACTCTGGGTAGGCGTACAGCATCTTGCGGGCGCCGCGAGAAGCGCGCGACGCCGTCAGGCGCTTCAGCTTTTTGTTGATGTCGCTTTGGATCGTCTCGAAGTCAGTAGCGTCCGACCAACCAATTTGCCCGCCAGCATCTTTGTACTCGCGGATGACGGCGTCGAAGTCCGTGTTCGATCCAGGTTTAAGCTGCGCTTTCAGGAAGCCAATAGTGTCAGCGGCGATCCTCCGGCGCTTGATGTCGTAGCCGGCGTCACGGAACTCTCCGGCCATAACCGACGCGCCGATTGCGTCTCGGATGGCGTTGCTGATGAAGAACTCGGGCGTGTACTGGGTGTTGAAGTCAGCGATGGCGCGCGTCGCTTGTTGCCACCTCTGCTCCCAGGCCGCTAGCTCAGGCATGTCCATGCCTTTGATTGCCAGAGCTAGGTCTACGTCCTTGAACTTGACCATAATCTGCTCGCCGTCGCGCTTGAAGGTGAAGCTGGCAAGGTTCTCCGGGGCGTTAAAGTCAGGTCGCGGGCCTGAGATGTCAGCCGGCATGACCTCTGCCTGCCCCGCGCGTTCCACCAGATCGACCAGTCGATTGCCGATAATGTTCTTGTGCGCCCGGTTGATGGCCGAACGCGCCTGCTGGAACGAGAAGATCAGCGGGTTCGGCACACTGCCCTCTTCCGAGCGACCCTTGCGGACGTAAGACACAGGCTTCGCGTCCTGGAACCCGCGCGTCTCGGCCCAGGTGTTGTGGACTTCGTGCGACCGCATAGGGACGTAGAAGTCAAAGCGCCGCCAGTCGTCTCGCTGGGCTTGACTGATCAGACGGCCCTCGCGCAACATGTCACGGGTCTGCTCGTTCATGTTGTAGACGATCTGGGCAACTTCCTCAAGTGCTGCGAAGTCGGGGCTGGCCTCCATCTCCCGCAGGATCTCGGCTGCACGCTCGTTGGTGTAGTACGACACAGCCCCCTCAGGGTTGTCGATCCGATCCGCTTGAGCTTCTTTGAACTTAGCCTCTTGGAGCTTTTTCTGTCGGTCAGCGCCCGTCAGCGAACGTGCCTCCTGTCTTGCTGCAAAAGCCTCATCACGCAACACAGGCGCCAGGCGACGGCGCTCTGCCAGCGACTCGTTGGCCTCCTCCGTGTGCTTCGCCATGAGGAACTGCTCGACCCGCTCGACCGACAGGTCGTTGTCAACCATCAGCTTGATCAGCGGCGTTTCAAAGTTGTCGGTGATGTCTTGGTGGCGAGCGCGAAGCCGGCCAGGGTACCGCTTCATCAGCGAAGCAGGGCTCTGGTCGCCATGCACCTCGACGCCATGAGTGCTTTTGAGCCACTGCTCGAACTGCTGCACCCGCAGGAAGCGGTCCTCGTAGTTAGACCGGAACCGCTCCCAGCCCGTCATCTCCGGCAAGTCAAACGAGTCCACCGGGTTCATCGGGCGCGGACGCGGCGAGCGTCGGATGTCCGGGTTGGTGGCATCGAAGGTCCCCTGGTTGTGGATGCTCTTAACCTGGTGGGACGAGAAAGTGATGTAGCTCGGGGCGGGTTTGTCTCCTTCGGCCTCATTGATGTACGCGATGCCGTCGTACCCCGCGTTTTGAAGGTGCTTACGGATGATCTCGTTGTAGGCAACACGCATCACGCGGGCCTGGGGCTCCTCCCACTTGTTGCCGTCAAAGGTGTCTAGCGCATCAATGATGTCCTCTACGACGGAGACAGGGATGGGCTTGAACGCCTTTAGAAGCCTGTCTGGCATCGGCACCCCGCTGCTTCGAGCGTAATCTGCGGCGTAGGCTTTGGCGTCCTTACCAGACAGGTTCTGCAACACATTAACCACAGCCTTTGCCGGCCAACTGCCCAGGTCCGGCATGATCAGCGGGTTGCGGATGTCAAGGTACACCGGGTACACGCGAGCGCTTCTGCTCTGCTGCCAATCGTAGTAGTCAGCGTCCGACCGACCCTCTTTGGCGGCCCACCCAATAAACCGTGCGCTTTGCGCCTGCTCCTGGGTCCCGAAGTGATACCCGATGTCCGATGTGCGGTCGAACTTGCTGAAGTCGTTGGGGGAGGTTGTGCCGTGGTACACGACCAGCGGCTTACCCTTGTCGTCGCGCACCTTAGTGCGGCGGACGAACTTCTGGAAGTTCTTATTCCGCTCGGCGCCCTTGATGACGGGGACTACGCCGTTGGCGTCTGATCCATCTCGGCGAGGCGAGAAGCGCACGCGCCCCGTGCGGGCATCCTCCCTAGTTTGCTCGATGGCCTCCCTAGTGCCCTCCGTGGTCGGCATCGTTTGCTCGCCACGCAGCTTCCGCACCTGATCGGCCGGTATGACCGTGGACATGGACTCGCCAGGCACCTGGATCCTGATGCGCTGCTGCCCCTCAGGGCCGGTGACTTCGAGAACCTCGAAGCCGCCTTCCTGCTGTTGCAGGCGCCCGATAGTCGGATCGTAGGCCGGGCTGCTCTGGCGGATCCTGATACGGTCGCCAGGCAGCACCTCCTGAATGTTGCGCTGCAACTGAGCTTCGCCACGCGCAGCCGCGTCGGTGCGCTCGCGCTGCGCCTCCTGCTGTGCGTCGCGCTCTGCACGCGCCTCGGCACCCTCGGGCGTGTCTTCCTCTAGCAGTTGTGCCGTGTCTTCGGCGGTGGGCAAGGCCTGCGTGGGCTGCGGTGCATCTAGGGGGGGCTGTAGCACCGATTCGCCGAACGGAATGAAAAGCGGTCGCTGCGGGATAGGGCGCGAAGCCTCGGCCCGTGCCTGATCCTCTTGCTCCTGGATGTTGGCAAACTCGGCAGCAAGCGCACCAATCTCGGGATCACTGTCGCGCCGAGATTGCGCTTCCCTTTCAATTACACGCTGTGCCTCATCGCGACGCTCGTTGATCGCGTCAACCTCAGCGTTGTACTCGTTGGTGGCTTCGAGGACCTGCTGGTCGTAGCGCTCAACGGCCCGCTGCTCCTGCCCCGGCGTGCGCCCCTCCTGGTCGCGGCTGTACTCCTGCTCGGCAGCCTCGACGCGCTGGTTGTAGACCTCTTCAGCCCGCGCGACCTCGGTGTCAAGCTGCGCGTCAGCCCGCGCCGATGCCGTCGCCTCCCTTTCGTCTTCGGCGGCGACGCGAGCGGCAGCGCGCTCCGTAGCCTCTTGCCGCATATTGTCAAACGGCTGTACGTCGAAGTCCTGTGCAGGCGCTTCTTGCTGGTCAAGCGCCGGGTACAGGTTCGCCGGCATGTACAAGCCGCCAGCCGGGATTTCGGACAGCGGGGCGCCCATGCGCTGACGCTCAAGCTCGATCCTCCGCATGATTTCGGGCGACGGATCGACGTACTCGTTGTCACTGACACCAAGGATGCCAGCGTGACGGCCAAGCGACTGGTTAATGCGGACAGCGCCACGGATCGCCATGACATCGCGCAGCATCTCGGAGATGTCATACGCAGCGGCGGCTTCAGCAGAAGTGCCCTCGAACCCAATCTTGTCGCGCAGGACGCGAGCGGCGCGGTCACGCGAGCGGCGACCACTAAGGTCAAAGGTGACAAGGCGACGAAGACCATGCTGGATGCGCTCCATCGGCGACATCTCGCCGCCGGCATCCATCTCTGCCAGCAGGCGACCGACCTGGGGATCGTTCAGCAGTGCATCGACAAGAATCGCGTTGTCCTGAGCGATCTGTGACGCAGCTTCTTGGTCCTGAACCTCGGGGCTCAGTTCGTCAAAGCCTGGCGTCCTGGCCTTGTATCGCTTGGTGGCAGCCTCCCAGACCTCCGGGTGCTGCGCCTTCATGCCCTCAGCCAGAGGACCCCAGAGGTCGCCAAGCAAGAACTGAGCGTCGTGCTCAAGTTCGTGCATGGCAACTTCTTGCAGGATCTTTGGCGTGGCCTCGGACAGCTTGCCCTCGTCGTTGAGGGTGTCCACGCTGAGGTAGATGACGCCAGGCGTCTTGTCAGAGAACAGACCTTCCTCGCTCACCGCACCCTGCATCGGCACGATGGTCACGCCATATGTAGACGCGAAGTGGTTGAGGGCGCTGCGAGCCTCGTCGCTCAGGGTTTCCAGGTCAACAAAGTCAGCGCCCTCGATGCCGGCGACAACTTCACCGATCACCTCGGGGTCCGGCGTACGGCTACGGTCCAAGTACTTTTGGACTCGCGCTGCTGCCTCCGGGTCGTTGTCCATGTTTTGGACATCACGGATTAGGCCATCGACCATCTGGGCTCGTTGCCTGGACGAGCGTCGCTGACTCAACCTGTCTTTGCCGGCACGGCCAGCCCGCATCAGGCTAGTGTTCAGAGCAACGCGCTCAAACTCGTCAACCATCTCGGCCATGCCGCCGAGGACTTCGGTCTCAGACAGTTGCTCGTTGCCCGTCAGCACGCCTGCGAACTTGTCGAGGCCACGCTTGACAACCTCTTCGGCGTGCTCCTCAAGGATGCCGCCGATGGGCACAGCGTCAGACGCGCCCGAAAGCGCTCGGACAAAGCGGTTGCGCGTCGCAGCGCCCATGGTGCCGCTCATCGCGTTCGCCAGCGCCATGCGACGCGCGTTTGGCGTCATATCGCTGCCGACCAAGGGGAGGTAGCGACCCAGGTGCTCCGACACAAACTCGCTGGCGGTCGAGAAGAAGTCGGCGGCGGTGGGGGAGTCGCTGACAGCAGTCTCGGAGACGGTAAACGTCGGCTGCATCGTGTCGGGGTTAATGCCGACCATGACCTCTTCGCGCATGCTGCGCTCAAGCGCGGTCATGCCAGGCATGCCAACTCGGGTGATGCTAAGGTCGCCTCGATCCACCAGACTGGCGCCGGCCTGCAACACCGTGCTGGCACCAGTAGCTGCTGCCGCTTGCCCCAGGCCACGCGCGACACTGCCGGTAACTGCCGCCCCACGCGCACCGCCAAGAGCAATATCCGTGCGGATGCCCATTAGCTTGTTGCCGGCGTTGCGCCACAGCGGCGATGCCTCTTTAGCCGCTGCGATCAGAGCGTCGTCAGTCATGCCAAAACCGCGAGCGATCTGGCCGATGCTTTTCGGGAACTTCTTCGCCAGCTTGTCGAGGCCGGGGATTTTTTTCAGAAGCTTGTCGCCCAGCCACATATCCAGGACGTAGCCAAACGAGTCGGCAAACTCCCCGACATGTTTAGCTGCCTTCGTGCGCGGCCGAGCCTCTTGAAGCTCGAAGGCGACAATACGATCTGCCAGGTCCTCTGGCACCGGCTTGCCGTCACGGATCAGTTGAGCAAGCTGCTTGTAGTCGTCCTGCAAGCCGCTGAGAGTAAGGTTTTCAGCAACGTCGCCGAACATGCCCAGGGCGCCAAGAGCGGCGCTCGGCAACTCTTCGAAGACACCAACCTGACCCATTTGCGCGGCAGAGTCGCGCAGACCTTCTGCTTCGGTTTTGAAGTTCGGCGCCAGAGGCTTAAACCTGGCACGCCACTGGCTGCCGTCTACTCCATCAGGCTTGGCGCTGATGTGCCGCTGGTATCGCATGTTGTCGATACGACGACCCAGCGCATTGTCGGGCCGCAGCCCGGTGCGACGAACTGCATCCCGCAGTTGCGCGGGCGTGTAGAGGCCAGTGTCCCAGGCGTCGATCAAGTTGGGGATAATGACTTCATCGACATACCGCAGATCGTTGCGAGCAACATCAGTCTGAGACTGCAAGGCTTTAAGCCGTGTCTCCTGATCTGGCAACGCAAGCGTATCTTGCAATGCCTGAGCCCACACCAACGGGTTGATATAGGCCATCGCATTGCTTTGAGTCGCCGCGTCCTCAATCGTCTGCACAAATTTAAACCCAGGCTCAAGAAACGCTGCCATCTCTTGAAAATCATTCGGGTCGAACATTCTCATCAACAACATTTCTCCGGCGCGACCCGCAGATTGGTTGTCTTCACTGAACGCCCGCTCGGTCGGGCTCATGAATCGACCGCTGTTGTGAATGCCCCCCTCGGCAAAGCCGATGGTGTCCTGTAGCCGCAAAATGCTCATGTCGTGCATTTTGTTGCCGACCCAGCGCGGCTTCCAACGCTCGGGCTCAATGGGGGCCTTTTGGGCTTGACGCATAAGCCCGGCTTGCAAGCCAGGCTGGATGCGACGACGCAGATCGGCGCGTTCACGCACCGGCACCGTCATGCCGCTGAGGTTTGACAAAACACGCTGCGCGGCATCAGGGTCGCCCTGTTCGGCTAGCGTTACGTCCGCTTGGAACTGGCTAGCCTCATCCGGCACCGCCGGACCCATCGGGATGCCGTCAGGCTCATCGCCACCCTGACGGTCAATACGGAACGACGGCTGCTGCTCGTCACTCAGCGCACTGGGATCGATCATTTGCTTCGCGGCCTAGTCAGGTCTAGTGCGTCCAGGTCTTCCTCTAGGCGCTGCTCGTCAGTAGGGAGCGTTGGCGCTGGAGCCGGCTGCACCAAGCTTTGACCACCCTCGATGCGCCGGGCACCCGACCGACGACGGCTTGCAGGCGGTCTTTCAGCGACCGGACTTCCAGCTTCGGCGCGCGTCTGAGGGCCTTGACCACGTTCAAAGATTTCCCCTGCCGTCAGAGGTCGAGTCACTGCTTCCGGGGTGCTGGCCGCTTTTTGTACTTTCGCGTTGGCTTCTGCGACCTCAGCCTCGACCTCGTCGTCGAGCGTCACATAGGTACCTCCGGCCCCCATCGTCAACAGTTCCCGCTCACGGTCAGTACCGAAGGTGTACACCCAGTCGCGCAGCGCCCTTTGCGATTGAGAGCGCGAGCCACCTTCAACCGGGCGGCGGTTGCGCGCCATCCAGGTAATAACCTCTTGCTCGACCTTCTCCGCGCTCATGCCACGAATCTTCGCCGGCACCTTGACATCGGCCTCGGCTCGTTCGGCAGAGTCGAGTTCATCGCGTTTTGCAGCAGCGGCAATTAAACCGCTGCCAAGCTTTTCGATTTCGGCATAGTCCTGCTTGATGCCGATGTGCTCGTCGATCTGCAAGGTAGCGCGACGAAAGTAGCTGTCGGCAGCCTTGTAGTTCTTGTTTTGCAGCGCCAGGTTACCGCGCTCGTACAGGTCTACAATGTCGGCCGGTGCATCCGCGCCCATGGCGCTTTCCAGCTTGGTGCGGAACTCGGACCCAGTTTTGGTCGAGCTTTCTTTGTAGTTAACGGCAAGGCTTGCCAAGTCGAACTGGATGGCACTTTGCAGCGCGACGCCAAGAGCAGACCGTTCCTGCGGCGTCAGTGCTTCGCCAGCCTGCATCTTGGCACCGAGCGGACCAAGCATAGCCTGCGCGGACGGCGACAAAGCCTGCACATACATAAGCGCTTCCGGGCTGCCCAGCATTTCCTGGAACGCCTGCTGGCCCTGTAGGGTCGAAAGCTGCAAGCCTTTCTGAAGCGTGTCAACCTGGTTCGTCAGGCCAAGCATATCCTCTTCGAAGCTCAATCGTTGAGACTCGACATTTAAGCGCTCTCGGGCCACCTCCTGCTCGCGCTTGGTCAAGAACATCGCGCCCAGGTTGACGGCCTTCGCTAGCGGCGAAGTCTGCCGGCGGACGTTTTCCCCAAGCAACTCAAGGTCAAGCCGATTCCGCTCCTTCTGTTGCTCCAGAAGTTCGATAGAACCCTTGAGCTGTTGTTGACGGTCGGCAGATGTCGCTCGGAACTCGTCTAGCTCTGCCTGTGCCTTTTGGTTTTCGATGTATTGGCCGCTGGCATTATACGCTGCTTGATCGATTTGGTAAGGCAGCAGCATCTGCGCTGACTCAAGGGCGAGTTGGCCGCTGGCAAGCTGCTGCTGAGCAAACTGGTCGATGTACTCGCTTTGCTTGCTTTGAGCATCAGCCTGGTACTGCAACAATCGTTCTTGCTGTGCGCGCAGGCCTGAGGTGGCATCGAACTGGGATTGCTGTTGCCGTAGCTGCTGCTGCTTAAGCTTCCCCTCCATGCCCGTAGCGGCGGCCTGCTGACCGAGAGCAATGCCCTTCATGGCGGCATCGCCGGACAGGTTCACGAATTGTGTTCCGAAGAGAGGCATAGCTGTCAGGCGGTCTGGTTGCCTTGAGCGAACGAGGGCCCAAGAAGGCTTTGGAACTGAGCACCGACCATCTGCCCGCCCAGGCCACTGAGCATGTTGGCGAAGCCGGTATCAACGCTGTCGGAGAACTGCGCGAGCATGTTGGCCCTGGCCTCGGCGTTTTTCCCGATAATCTGAGCCTCTTGGCCGAAAAGACCCGCTTGTTGACCTGAGAGGTTTGCAAGCTGCCCAGCCATCTGCATGTTGAGGCCAGAGCGCGCTTGAGCGCCCTGCATCTGCGACTGGGCGATGGCGTTCATCAGGGATGCCTGCATTGCGCCCATCATCCCCAGGCCGGCGGTGGTCCCAGACAGCCCACGAGCACCGGCCATCGCGCTGGCCTGGGCCATCTGCTGACCGATCTGGCGATCCATTAGGCTCTGCGACATCTGGGTCGCCGCCAGGGACTCACGCTTTGCGGCGTCAGTCTGCGCGCGTGTGACGACCTTGGCCTGATCAAGCTCTCGCCGCCCGGCAGCGGTCTTGGTCAGTTGACGGCTTTCGCCCTCTTGGATCATCGCGTCGGCCTTACGCAGCCGCGCCTCCGCCTTCTTGTTGGCGGACGAGGTCATCAGGGCGCTCAGTCCAGCGCCGCCCATCATGCCCAGCGGGCCAAGGATGCCAGCGAGGCCCATAGACCCAGGGCCGGCAGCGCCGCCTTGCTGCCCAAACAGTGAAGAGAAGTCAATCATCGGTCCCTCTTGCGTCCAGCGTTGTGAATGTCTGCAAAGATCGATTCGACCGCCCAGCGCCCGCCAGCGGTCAGGTTACTCAGTTCAAGCCACAGGTACGAGCCCCGCGCGCGAGCGGGAATGCGGGGGTTGCGCCCCTGCGTGAAGGTGCCCGTAGCAACAGCAGCGCCAGGCAGGGCCGGGTCGTCGCTGGCGTACAGAGCCCACGAGCACCCAGTATCGACATTGCCTAGGACAGCGTTCAGGCTGTTGATCCGGGCTTCGAGAGCCGTGTCCGGCGGCAGGATAGGGCCGATTAGCGCCTTGCTGGCGATCAGCGTTCCATCGTCAGAGCTAGCCGCCCCGTCGTAGATGCGTAGGTAGCCGTCAGTGCCAGCGATGGCAACGCGCCGCTGGTCAGCGGTGTCACCGGCAAGCAAGGCCGCAGAGAACGGCTGCAAGGCCGTCGTCCCAAACTGCTCCCTCCACCAGCTTTTCGTGCGCTCGCAGTAATACCAGTGCTGCTGGCTGGAGCTTACGGAGTCGGCGTCAATCGGAGTGATGAACACATGGAAGCCCTGCTCCGCGTAGTCCCACACAAGGCGCACTAGGTGCGTCTGGAGGTTGACATCGCGCAGGGCCTCAGCAATCGTCGAAGCCGTGATCTCAACGGGAGGGACAGTACGGGCGTCCACCTTGGGCTGCATCACCCAGACGCCGCCACGGCTGCCAAAGAAGTACAGGTTGCCGCTGGGCGACAAGCACCAGGAGTCTCCGAAGGCAAAGCCCGTCGAGTCCGTGAAGTAGTCGATCTCGCCAAGGCTGCTGAGATCTCCACGGTACTGCGTGATGCTGTTCTCGCCGCCGACGATCAAGACATCGTCGTAGAACGGCGCCAGGGCGTTCACGACATCCGGGTTACTGGCAGTGTCCTGGTTGGCGCCGCTGAAGGCATCAGTGACCTTGGGGGCCAGGCTGTAGAAGTCCCAGTTCAGAGGGTCTCCAACAGCGCTAGCGTGGATTGAGTAGGGGTCCTTGTCACCACGCGCCACGACCCAGCGTCCGCGATAGAAGGTGGTCAGGCGGCATCCCTCGGGGATTTCCCCCTTCTCAGCCACGACCGCCTCGACAGTGTCGCTTACTGGCGAGTACTTGTAGTACGCGCCGTTGTTCACGAAGAACTTCTCGCCAAAGACCGTCGCGCTGCTGGTGTAGTACGACTCTGTCTCGCCCGATGCGAATCCGCGAGTGATCGTACCTTTGTCAGCCCAGGTCGGGCTACCAGACGACGGGTCTAGCATGTACAGCTTAGGACCGCGAACAGCAAAGTGCTTGATGCGACGGGTCGGGTCGTTGTTGGTGCTCCGCTGGATCAGAGCAACTTTGTGAGTGCTGCGAAGCTCCGGCTCCGTTGATTCGTCATCGGCAACATTGTCGTTGCAGGCGTACAGGTACTCGGGGCCTGATACCGTGTCGGTCGGGTACTTGTATTCAGCCTGGGGCTGCAAGCCCAAGCAGGACACGCCGAACTCAGCAAGGGGGTAATCCGGGTCTTGTAGCGTGTACTCCCACTCAGCCACAGCCCCGTAGCTAGTGTTGGCAGCGCCTGCGACCTCGTCGATGCGGCCATCTTGGTTGTACAGGTAGATCCGGTCGTTCGGGGCAGCCTGAGCCGATGAGACCCCGGACACGGGGCGGTATTTCGGAGCGATGTACCAGTTGCCGTCTAGGTCACAGACGCCGTGAGTGGCGTGGTAGGTCGGACCATAGGAGGCGCTGCGAACCGACCAAGCGTTTAACTCGATGTTCGATGCGTCGCGAACCCCAAGGCTACCGGCGAACATCTGATGCCGTATAGCTAGAAGCGAAGTAGACGCCGCAGTGGTCTGGGACAGGCCGTCGCCAGAGACCTTGCCCAAAGGCTCGTCATAGTAGTCCGTGCCCCACTTGGGGAACGGGCTCGGAGACGTGACCTGGTGTTGATACCAGCGCATCGTGCGGCGCGATGCATCGGCGCGATACTCGTCGAGCACGCAGGCCATAAGCACATCGCCGCCAGTGCCAGAGGAGTTGTAGTACCTGAACAGGAAGTTGTTCAGGTAGTCGTTGACGAAGGTCAGATCTTCAAGCAGCGCCTTAAGACCGGCGGCGCCAAGAGCAGATGGGATCGGATACTGCGCCGTACCCGATCCAGACGTAGGTCCAGGGACAGCCGGTGATGTATCAGCAATGAACTCAAGCGTGCGCGTAACAGTGCCGCCGGCCATCTTGACGATAAGCGTGTCGCCAACCAGTGGGCATCTCTGCCACTCAGCTAGGCCGTAGCCGGCGCGACGTATGTAAGCAAGCGGCCCAACATCGACGAGTTTACGCGCAACGCACACGCTGTCGAGGTCTTGGAGGTTGGACACCAGCAAAGGCCCGGTCTCGCCTGGAAGCGATAGCGCAGACAGATCTTGAGGGCCCGTCGTGTAAATCGCGCCTGTACCCTCATCGCAGGTCACCGTCCAGCCCATGCCTGAGCCGGCATATGCCCACTGGTGCTTGCCATCAACCGCACTGATTTTTCCAGTGATCCCAAGCGGCGAACTCAGGGCATCAGAGATGCGCGTGCCGTCAGACAGGTTGATGGTGTTTGACGTGGTCGAGCCCGTGGAGTATGGCGCCGAGTCGTGCTGGTTGCCCGTGCGGGCGCCACTAGGAGGTTGTAGCACATAGCTAGCAACGCCCCACTTCCACGCCATGTACGCCTCGACTTTTTCCACGTCAAGGAAAAAGCCTCCGGCAGTACGGTTACCATATGACTGGTCGTGCGGAGTCGTGGTGGTGTCGCCAAAGTAGCTGACCGCCTCGTAAAGCCAGCCGTCCCAACCCTCGCACGGTCCCATGAACACGCGCCCCTGGCCGCGAGTAAAGTCGCCTGTAACGCGCTCGTAGAAGCGCGTGCCCAGGCATTCGCCGTATGCCTTTTTGTTATTGAAGCGCTCAACGACATTGCCAAACACGGTGCCTACTCCCTCGTCGAGGTAGCAGGCGGTTGCGTCCTCATTGCCATTGACGCGAAGGTAAACCCTGGTGTGATTGTTGTTGATGCGCTCGAAGACCAAGGTCACTAGGTGCAACTGGTCATTTAGAGGGCCTACGCCGTAACCCACCTGTTGCACATTGGGGACATGGAATTGCGCCTGAGTCCGGGTGCCACTCGTTTTAGTGAGAAGCTGGTTAGGGTGCTGAATGTAGTCACCGATAGCGACAGGATTCGCAAACTCGTTTCTGAGCGTGGAATCAGGGCTATACAGGCACCACTTACCTGGCAGGTTGTTAGGGTACGTTTTCGGGTCAAACAGCGGAGTCGTGTCGGTGTTGCTGTTTTCTCTAAAGGCGTCTCGGTCTTTGGTCCCGGTATACCGGCCCGTCTCATCAACGTTGAGAGTCAGGGCTAGCCAGTTGTAGGCGACATCAGAATCGCTGTTGCCTTTGGCCTGATCCATGACCCACAGGAGCATCGGGTTGTCAGTGCGCGAACGGCACAGGAACGTGACCGCCCAGGTCTGCCCGATGGTGCGGGGGTACAGGCCTTTGGATCGCTCCAGCTTGTCATTTAGCGTCAGCTTCGGCGCCAGCTTTGCGCCAGCGCCATCTGAATCTGTCACCCAGCCAGCGCCTTGAGCGTTTCGGAAGTTGCGGCCGTTGCGACCGCTAGCACTGCCGGCCAGAGGGTCAAACTTCCAACCAGGATGGATGACAAGCCCATCGGCGTCGTACAGCGGCTTGCGGCCTCCGGCGTGCTTCCCGGTAAATCCGCGCGGCGTATCGTCATTGAACTTACGCTGGGGATACTGGGCAATAGGAGCGGCATCTAGATACTGCTGCCGCACATCCGGCGCGTCAGCCTGAGTGCCGGCCTCAATGCCGTCCATGGCGTAAGCGTCGATCCAGCAGTGGATGCGCTCCTCGTAGTTAGCCATGTCCAGAGGAGTCCAGTTGCCCTCGACCTGGCTAGGCTGGACGCCGCCGACGCCGACCTCGTTGAGGGTGCGGCTACGAGAAGCGTCGGCCGCGTAAACGATGCCTCCGTTCATGTAGCCGATTTGGCGCACGGGATAGGGCGCCTCGTATGCCGTGATGTACGTCGGCGTGGCGGTCTGGACCGTGCTGTAAGCGTGGATGAACGTCTCCGACGCCGCGTCGTCGTTGGCGGCGACAAACAGAGATCCGGCCCGATACAAGAAGTCCGACGTGGCTCCACGCGGAAGCTCCTCAATGAACAGGATGTCCACGCCATCCTGATCCTCTCGCTCCTGGAGGGCCATCAGCCGGCCGCCAGAGCCGTCTTGATCGTTCAGCGCAACGTAGTAGATGTCGTTTCCGTCGTGCTGAAGCTGAGGGACTAGCGTGCGCTCATTGACAGGCAGCGGGAATGTCCATTTCTGCACACCATTGGCGTTGAGCTTGACCAAACTGCCGACGCTGGTGATGTAGACCTGGCTGTCGCGTGGCGACACGACCATCGCCAGCGGGTAGCCGCCATCGTCCATCTTGCGCGACCACTTGTCAGAGAAGCTGCCCGAGTCCTGCGCGTAGTCAAACGGCGGTCTGTCGTAGACCAGGCTACTGACATGGCGCACGGGCTCACTGCCGCTGCCTATCTGCGCTGAGAAGGCCTTAGAGAGACCTGGGCGCTGCCCGCCCTGTAGGCGCTCCGTTCCGCCTGCAAAGTTGCGGACATTTTGAGAGTCGCTCGTGGTCAGGTCAGGCTGATCACCACGAGCGTTGCTGTCCACTTGGCCCTTAAAGGGCCACTGCAGGCGCTGTCTTGCCATCTCAGGAGGGATCGGTTACGGCCACATGGAATCGAGTATCCCAGTGGTGCGGGCCGCTTTCGGCGGCGCCATTCATCAGTCGGCCAATTCCAGGCTGAAGGCTGCCGTCCCTACCAACCGCGTCCAGCCAGATCTTGCTCTGAGTCAGGCGGGCCAGGCGGTCGTAGCCCAGCATCCCGGCCTCCGCAGCCTTGTCGTACTCCTCGAACGCCCTCATCACCTCAGTGCAGGCCCAGATGAACAGGGGCTCCAGCCACTCAGGGATCGAGACATAGTCCGTAGCGACTTTGACCGGCGTCCAGTCCGCGTGAT
>Ga0070749_10000813_pt1 | contig 21049 bp, 21 predicted proteins | sample VirMetDEL_Nov_18_FD_75180 | JGI IMG/M metagenome (GOLD analysis project Ga0070749, IMG submission 75180) | Aqueous microbial communities from the Delaware River and Bay under freshwater to marine salinity gradient to study organic matter... | ecosystem: Environmental > Aquatic > Marine >...
TTCGCTGGCAAAGTTTCTCATGTTTTCCGCACTAACCATCGTGCCTGGAAATAGCGTCTTAAAGGCCGTGCCAAGAGCCACTGTGTCTGGCACTGTTCCATCCTGTAATATCCTTGCTTCGATTGTGGTAAGCTTCTTATTTTGAGCATGAATACTATAAAAGTTTAGTAGCGCCTGGTTCATTTTTTGTTTAATTTGACCTGCCTTTGCGCCACGAACAATACCGAGCGAGTTTTTCTCTGCTTCTATTATAGCTAACGCCTCTTTGGTTACACGCAATATCTGATTATAACCTTTCGTCACTCTTGGAATGAAGTTATCCCGATCCGAGTCTAGCGTATCTCCCGACGGCTCAAACATTATCTTTTCGGTTCCGTTAGGTAGAGGTACGACGTAAGGTCGTTTGGACGACTCTATATTTTCAAGCTTAGTCTGTAAGCTAGCAACGCTGTCTACAGTTTCCACCATCTTCTTCATGGCTTCGGCTGCCTCAACTGGGCCAACATCAATAGCTTGTCTTGCTCGCCGTCTTCCGATTCCTGTCGCTAAACCTTGAGCTGCGCCAGCCTTAATCCTTCCTTGGTTTTCAACATCCTTAACCTCTAGTCGGCCCTTCTGTTTTAGACCCTCAAGGCCAATAGCAGCAGCTTGTTTACGTTTCTCCTTGGCTACTTCTAGTTTAATTTCTGACACAGCGAGTTGGCGCTTCTCTTCTCGTTCTCTCTGCGCTTTAATTCCACTCATAAGTGTGGCGACACCACCGGAGCCAGCTTGAGCGCCAATAGCGCCACCACGATAACCGTCGACTCCAGCACCAATTAATGCAGGTAAAACCGCTAGTAAACTTGCTGCCAATGCCTGACCAGGCTCGACTGAGGTATCAGACTTTTGGGTCAGTGCGCCAAGACCTGCGACTTTTTCGTCGCTCGCTTCCTTGTCTATCTGCCTTTGTCTTTCCAGAAACTCAAGAGCTACGTTGCTCTTGGAAGGCTCTAAGGATAGATCCATTGGTACAGGATTAGTAGGCGTGAAGCTTTGCTTGAGCTGATCGAATACACCAGGAATACCCTCAGAGAACTGTTTTATTAAATCTATTTCGGCCACAGTTTAAACTCCTATTTACCGCCAAACATAATATTGCTGTTTGGATCTTGCTGTCCTGGCGCAAACCCAGTGTTGCCTGGCGTTGGTTTTTGTATCGGCTGTGTGTTAGGTGGTAAATTTCCTGGGTTCTGCAAGCTTCCTGGTTGCTGGAACTGAAACAGGTTCGAGAAGTCAGGTTGTGGCCTGTTAGCAAAATCTCTGGCTATATTTACGTTATCTTGAGCTAGCCTGAAGTTGCGGTTATCGTTTCGTCTGGACTGACCAAGATCGACTCCACCAAACCAGAGTCCAGCTCTACCAGCAGCTAAGCGCCTCATCTGCTCGTCATTTAGAAGCTGACGGTTTAGCTCATCGCCTCTAGCAAAAGTCGTAGCATCGCCAAAGTTTCGTAGTGCCTCTGCGCCTCTTTCGAACTCGTTTTGGGTCTGATCGCCTAAGAATTTAGACAGGTACTCCCTACGCTGGTTCTGGATATCTATGTTTTGGACCTGCAAATCCTGCTCCATTTGCTGTTGAGCGCGGAATCTCTCCCTAGCCAAGTCTCTAAACTGAGCGCCACCAGCAGCGCCACGTACCCCAGAAGCTCCCTGTAAGCTCGCTAGCGCTCGTCTCTGTGTAGCTAGGTCTCTGTCTAGCTCACGCTGAGAAGCCTCCCTTATGGCCGTCTGTTCGTCTGCCATGAGGCCACCAAGGCCACCTTGCATCTTATCTATGATGGCCTGTATGTCTTCAGGGCGTTGACCAGCTGTATTGGCCTGTTCTTCAAAGCGCTTTAAGAGACTGTTCATCTCATCGCTGCGGTTTTCGTCTACTAGACCACCGATAGCATCGACGTTCGGCAGGAACTTCTGGCCTAGAGCATCGCCTAACTTGGCATCCTTAGCGCCTCCCTTACCCAACCCCTTGCTGATAGCCTTATCACCAGCCTTACCGGAGAAGGTGCTAGGCTCTTTGGCACCAGGAAACTTGTTCTTATTGACCTTACCGCCACTGTCCTTGATCTTACCGATGATTTTATCGAGCTTTTTCTGGCTAAGATTGCCTTGGGCTAACTTGTCCTTAAGCTTCTTAATCTTCTTCTTGTTCTTCTTTTTTGCCATAATTAAGCCTTAGTTCTGTATGTTACGGTTAAACGAAACTCTGTTCCTGACGTTAGGTTCCAGTTGGCTGCGTCATATAAGCCGATGGCAATAGTGTCGATATTAGCCAAGGACCACCAGACGCACGACTTTGGATTACCCCCTTGGTCGGCATATCCACCACCACCGTTTAGCTCATCAGGGTGCATAGGCAGGGGAACAGTAAACCTAAGTTGTCTTCCAGGGCTGGCAGGAGGCGAAGACGAGGTAGTCCCCCCAGCTCTAATCCTCAACCTGACTTCATTTTTATTGACGTACTTATATTCGGCTAAATGTGTAGTAACACTAGTAAAAAGCATGTTTCCCGAAGCAGAGTAAGTAGGTGTCCAGGTCTTCCAGCTCCTATCCTCTGGTTCCCATAGGCCCGTCTCGCCATTAAAGTAGACCCCCCAACCGTCTTCAGGCTTGATAGAAGGATCCATTTTGAGGCGCTGGCGTATATTGTTGTTTAGCTCATCAGCCCAAGCCTTAAGGGTAGCTTCTGGTGTTCCTAGAACCTGTAGTCCTGAACCTCGCCTCGTGGCACTCTCGGAAGCTCTAGCCATCGTCTACTTCCTCGTTAAACGGAGTCACTACCTCGTACTCCCATCCTGTAAGTCTTACGGGCGTGTGTAAAGTGTTGTTTGAAAATTCTAGCTGTAAAGCCCTGGATTTATTAGACTTGAGCTTAGACCTGACTTCTCTGGTGCTACCAGCAGTAAACGTCTGTGTATAGCTGCTATGAGAGCTAGAGCTATCAAAATTGCGGTAGCTTTTTACAGTCAGAGTGAAATCAGTTGTGTTTAAACTCGGATCGATACTCCAGGTTTTCTGGTGAAGGAACTTCTTGTTAGTCGACGGCGCTCCCACATCTTCCCAGGTAGGTGACAGTTTAAACTCAATCGGCTGAACATCATCTGCATAGTCGTACTGATCGCCACGAGTAAGTTCGGTATAGGTTGCTGACTTTACAGCGCTAGCGCCTGTGGGAACAAAGCAGCTAAGCCAGACTAGTTTTTCTTCAAAAATCTCCATTCCCCCGTACCCGTTAATGTACTCAGGGAATACCCACTCAAACCAACTGCCGTTTTCATAGTCATAAACAAACCAGCGAGAGTTCTCGTTTGGATGCCTACCATCCGACACTAACGGATTGACTGTAGCGTCCACTGCTCCCTCTTCTGCTGGTACAAACAGAATCCATAACTTCCTAACATAGTCATTAACCGAAGTAGCTCTAGCTGCAACAAGTTTTGATTCGTTACTAGTCGAGATCGTAGTACCGTCTTCTTGGATGTATTTTTGACCCTTAAACTCGTTAGCCAGGACAGTCGGAAACTGGGGATCTATCACTCCATTGCTTTGCCGTTGTGGCCCTTGGTGTGAGAGCCAACATAACCCAACCTGTAGAGACTGTATGGAGTGATGCGAAGGACATCCTATACCGTCCTCTTGGATCTGTACGGTGAAGGTGTTATTGGCGAGATCGCCGAAAACAATCGCACGAGAGTTTTCTTTAAAAACAACCAGTGCGCCATTATCTATACCAAGCCCAGTAATCGGGCCTTTCGTAGTGAACTGTATATCAAAAGAGTTAGATGCTAACGGAAAGCCCTCAATATTATCAGGTTCAGAAAAGTAAACTGTATTTGGGTTATCCAAGTCACCAGACAGAATCGAAAGTCCTTGATGCGTAATGATAAATCTACATTTTGGCGGAGGGTCTGGATCTCTTACGGGCAAAATATACTTCGCTCCGAGTTCATCATCAGGAACACTATCAACGTATGTCTGTAGGGATGCAGTGATCATCCTAGTAGCAGTGGGCGTAAAAACCTCAACTGTAGCGAAGCCCCAAGGGATCTCTTCTACTAAGAACTTATCAACACCACCTGCCTTTGTGCGATAGATCCGTATCCTACCGTTAGTAGAAACCACACTCGGCCCTGCGCCCAGAGTTACAGGGTTCCCGTCCACCTCGATTTGGGCTGGTAATGCGCTAGAATCTGTAACCGTTCTTTCTACATAGGCCGAATCGACCTCATCATAAAAATAAACCTTCTCACCCACAGTTACTTGCAAGTTAGCTATACCGTCACAAACAATTGTATTGCTAGTTGTTGTGGTGGTAGCTAGACCACCTCCCAACAAAAACTGATCGCCTCCTGTATCAACTCGATAAGCCCTTGCTCCTGAAGCCCAGGCTGACAGTGAAGTGTCCAACTCTAAAGTAACAGTTGTGGCAGCATCTTGAATCGCCGTAATTACTCCTGACTCTGCACCAGAGCTTGTTAGTACACGCACTGTCTCGCCAACTTTTAACCCTTGAGTTTTGCCTTTATAGTCAGTCTTAGACAACACCAAGCTAGTCCCAGAACTAGCACCATTGGCCTTGCCTATAATGTCGAACAGCTCTGGGGAAAGCACGGAGATATCCCCATCCTCGCCAGAGAAGGTGATCTCAAAATCATCAGAAAGTGGCCCCTCAAAAATGTTCCCTCTATTGTCTTTTTGGGCATAAGCGAAAGCGTAAATGTAATCGCCAGTAAGTGTAGAGCTTCCAGTCGTTGCAACCACAGTGTTAGTTTCAAGCGGAGGCAATGGCAATCCAGCTCTAAAAACTCTGATACCATCATACTTTAATAGGTAGTCGTTAGGGGCAATATATAGCAGGTTTTGTGCAGTCTGCATGGTTGGATTTACGAAACCAGCAGCGTAAGGAGAATAGGCCGTGGGGGATGTAAACTGAGTTGGGTAAAAGATAAAAACTGTCTCTTCGTAGTAAACTTCTATGGTTGTGGAAGTTGAACTGATATCTAAGTCTATTTGTATTGGGACAGACCAGGCAGCAATAGAGGTGTCAGCAATTAAAGAAGCGTTCCACGTACACGTATAAGTGCCAGTGCCGTTTGCAACGTCAAGCCCGTTGATCTGATCTACTATCTGTTCTAGATCCTTTGCGGTACCGCCTGAGATGTCGTCTTGGGCAGTGCCGAATGTTTGAGGGAAGGTTCTGTTGGTATCAACGGACACTCCGTCTTCTTTTATGTCTAGCTCCCACACATTAGAAGAGTTTGGTTTAAACGTGAGAGTAACTGTTGAGGCCGTGCCACCTGCTGGATAGCCTATTTCAAGGTTGTCCTTAGAGAGCTTCGTCAAACTGCTGCCAACAGAACCGTAGCTTGGTCGATATAAAATTAATTGCTGAATGGTTGCGCCCGTATCTTTATCCAAGTAGGTGTAGTTTTTAATTCCCCTACCATCATTATTGTCATTAGATGCGGAAAGTGTTTTACACCCAGGCCGTTTGACAACATCAAAGTTTTCATCAATCAGCATGTTTTGCGCCGTGCCAGCGTAGCCCTGTGGGCGTGTTAGGTCGCTAAAGCCTTTATGTATGCCCAGAAAATTCTCAAAATTTCTAAGAATAGTTTTCTGTCCCATTAGCACATGATATCCCAATCACTAACAGGAAAGTCGAAAGTATCTTCGCTAGGGTCTGCAAAGCTATCTAGGATGGTAGACTCGATTTGTTGTAGCAACATCTCTTGCTTCTTAGAATCTTCAGAGCTGTCTAGCTCCATCATTCTAAGCGCTGCGTACTCAGACAGATAGCGATAGCAGTTACGAGGCAAGCCCGTTAGGCAAGTTGTATACGAGCCGATGGTTACATAATCACCAGCAGAGATAGTACCGCCAGTTAGTAGCTGACTAGCTGATAGCGTGATCGTTGGTGAAGAGTAACTAGCTACTGATAAGTTTTGATAAGTAGAAAGCCCGTTAGAATCGGTAACACAAATAGTATTACCACCTTTAGCACTAGTGAGCGTAGCCAACGCAGTGTCATCAAGAATATCATCAGCGGTTAAAGTGATAGTTGTATAGCTTGTGCCGTCATTAGCAGTTGAGGCTACAGTGCCTCTGCGTAAATCTAGGTTATCAAGCTCTCTGTAGTAACTAACCCGAATCTTACCTATTGTAGTTGTAGGTATAGGAGATAAGAGAATCTGGCCACTGCGCCTAATATAGTAGGCTGGGTGAGTGTTAGTGTAAGTACGCCGTTCCCTTAAAGTAGCAGGTCGAAGAGGGTAGTAGTCTTTAAGATTGCCAGTTGCGGAATACTCTACCAGTTTAAACCGATTGTTAATGAACACCTGATCAGGCACGTCGTAGGCTTCCTGATTACTAACAATAGGGATGATCTTCTCAGCTATAAACTCTTCTGGATAGTTGTTGATAATAAGCGACTGTAGATGGTCCTGGCCGTCATTAATCCATTCGACTATATCGTCGTCGGGGATACCTTCATCTGCGCCATTCTCTTTGTTATCAGAGACTTTTCTCGCTCTAGCGATTAGCTCATCAACATAAACTTCTGCGTTATTGCCCATTCAGCCCCCCTATACCCAACTTGTTTCTTATTGCTAAAAGCATCGCTCTTGCTGTTAAACTCGGTGTTTCCTCTGGGACTACCTCTGGAACGGGAGTAGGTGTCCCCTGTGGAATTGGCGCTGCTGCTATCTGCGGAGCAACGACAGGAGGAACTGGCGGAGGGGTTAGCATTTTCTGTTCTTCCTTTTTCTTATTGGCGAGAATGGTAGCTGCTGCTAATGCTAGGCCACGCACTTTCGAGTCTGGCTGTGGAGCCGTAACACTGTCCATGCTAGCTATTTGTGTTGGCTCTGTTTGGCCTGGCTTATTAAACCATACAGCCTCAAAACCCCTTCTTTTAGTTAGTCCATCTAGGACTTCTCCTGCCTGTTGGTTCCAGTCGGCAAAACTCTTTGTAGCACCCTCAAGATCCCCTCTATTGACTTGTTTAATTAACGTTGCAACGTGCCATTTGCCATTTTTTTTATACTTACCACCAGTGTTGTAATGCCAAGAGACTAATGCATCTAGTTGGTTTTGATTAACAGGAACTTCAAGGTGGCTTTTGAGCCAATCTTCAGATCTTTTTATATCGTGATCAAAATAGGCTTGAGCTTCGGCCTCGTTTTTTAATACATCTCCTTTCTTAACTGGGGTTCCATCAGGGTAAACAGTAGTACCCCACCCAATAGTCCACTTGTCTTTTGGAGTAGGAAGATAAGCCTTCATTTTAAGCTTCTCGAACTTCTTGATGTACTCCTTCATTTCCTCAGAAGTTGCCATTATTTCTTTTTCTTCAATGTAAGAACTAAAGCTTTAGCCTTAGACGAAGGCTTATCATCAGAATCCTCGTCTTTGCCCTTTTTGCCTTTTTTCATCATGGCCGAAGAAAAGCAGGACATACGTTTTGCTACACCGGATAACCCTTCCAAGGCTTCCATGATGATCACAGAGTCCTTGTGCATAGCTTCATAATCTTCATGTGACGGACTCATCTTAATGCTCCTGTTAAAACTTGAGCTAAATTTTGTAACGCTCGACTCTGACCAGCAGAGCCTTGGTTGCCAGCAGAAATAGCAGAGTTGTTAGCGCTGATAATATTAGAGGTGTTTTGAGAAGCTAAGGCTTGGGCTTGCTGCGCTGCCTGAAGTTTTTGTAGGGCTTGCTCCATCTGTAAGCGTTGCTGAACGATTTGGTTCTCGAAAGCTCTCTGTCTCTCGTCAGCCTCTCGTTGCTCACGCACCAACTCTTCCTGTCGTCTAGCTTGCTTATCTTGCGCCTTGGCACCGAGTAGACCAGAACCTAGCTGACCACCTGTAATTAGCGCAGCAGCTAAACCTGTCTCTGAAGAAAGCGCATCAAGAAGCCCCTTGCTTAACGTTTTCTCTGTCGCTTTATCTACTACTTTATCTACTGGAGGCGGAGTAGTTAGTGCTGTTGTTGGAGGTGCTAGCGAGCCAGGGGTAGTGCCAGAAGCTAGAGCGCTGCCAATCGGATCGTAGCCAGGAGCGCCAAACGTACCACCATCAACAGAAGTGCCAAGAGGACCAGTTGGGGCCACGGTCGATGCTGCAATATCTGCGATACCAGGACTAGCAGCCTGAAAGCCAGGGATACCAGCAGAGCCGAGGACTTGGCCGAGGTTCACACCACTAGCAGCAGCAGGGGCTAGAATTGCAGTAGCCAGGGCGTGAAGCTCTGGATCTTTAGCTATAGATACGGCTGGGTTCACACCAAAGTTTATGACCTCGTTCGGTATCTCCTTGGGAAACTTATCTAGGACTTCATCAAGCTCGTTAGGAAATATTTTGTCAGCAACACCCTTAACTGCGCTGGTTACTGATTTAAACGGATTGCCCATAAACATCCTTACGGTTTAAACGTGAAACTATTAATATAGATTCTAGCTCTATAGTTCGACGCTATTAGTTTAAACTGCGAAGCCCTATGTGTCAGCCTCTTCGTTAAAGACTATCAATATCTTACTAGAATCCTCTGGATCCTCTCCAAAATAACTCACATCCTGAAGCGTATACCCAGCAAACAGAGCTGGTGCTGCTGCTGCCAAGGCCACTAGCACCTCGGCCTTGGTAGCTCGTATGCGAACCTCTTTTAGTTTATCAGCCATATCATTTCCTTTTTTTAAGTTTCTGATGAAACGTAAATATATTCGCCGTCGGTCATAATCCCACTAATGACAGTGCCGCTAGGAGTCCAAAAGTTTTGGGCATCTCTAGTTTTCCCGTCAAACATGTCTTGAACAACTTCAGGAACACTAGCTCTTAAACGCCAAAAATAAAGCCCGTCATAGGCTATGTCTGTAAGTAGACCTGTTCCGTATCCCCCGACAGCGCTGTGATTTGCTAAAGTCTTACCGCTATAATCGTATTGTCGTAGCAGGTTCGAATTTGGTATGGTATTGTTTTGTAGTCGAAACCAGACTCTTGAGCCGTCATACTCAATCGCTCCAATCGAAAGTGATAAAGGTTGCTGGTCTGAGTTTACTAACGTCAACGTCCCACTCTCGTTCCATTCGTAATGTCGAAAGTGGTGCCGAGTAAAGCCAATTCCACCACCACTGACCGCCTCTTCCTCGACCGTGAAAACTGCGTTGCCGTCCCATTGCAGATCGCCACTCAACTTGTGGGAGTGATTGATGCAAACTCCTTTACCAGAGAAATCCTGGGTGGCGTAGTTGATTAGAGTCTTAATGGACTTAGTCGTCTTGCCATCCAAGCACCACTGTTGCAAAGATCTATTGCCAATCGATAAATAGTAACCACCACCCATGTAGCAAAGCGCAGCTTGTGGAGCGCCTGAGTAAGTATGGACTAGCTGGCCGTCTTTTTGATATTTGCGAAGAATTGCCATTTAGTTTCTTAGATAAATACCGCTATTAGTTAGTACAAACTCATTCCCACTCCCATTTGTTCCAGTACAAGTCACTCTGACTCTGATTAGCTGGCAAGCAATGGCGAAAGTCAAAGCTCTTTGCAGCCCACTCGCCGTGGCAGTATCTTCGTAGATCCAAGACGATAGCGGTCCAACCATCAGCTTGAAAAAGTTAGTCCCGTCATACGAACACTCAACTTCTATGACTATGTCCGTGGGAGTTCCGTTACTTTCAATATCAAGACAGACCGTTGCGTATCGATAGTTCCAACACTCAATGTTAGCGGATACGTCAGTTGTCGGACTGTCATCATAAGTCTGATCTAAGTCTGTTAGCGCAACATACTTGGAGTTGACCCCCTCAATTTGTTCGCCTCTTAAGTTCGTCGCAAGGTTAGCCCTATCGAGTTTTCCAACTTCGGAAGGCTTATCAGAGTGTTCGTCCGATGCGTCTGGTTCGTAGTCGTGTCCCCGTCCGCCGACCTTGACCGGATTGCCCGAATCAGCAGCGTCGTGGGCAACATTGCCTACAACTTGAGCATTTAAGTTCGAAGCCGTCGCCTGAGCGACATCGTTATTAGTTCCCAGATTAACTAACAGCCCGTTGGTAGAGTCGCCACTGGCCCTATCCCACGTCGCTCCGTCGTACCACTGCGGATAGGTTCCTATTTTGGTTATAGTTGGGTTTGCTGTGTTATCCGCTGCCAATGCGACTGTGGGAAGCTTGCCATTAAGAGTAGAGAGTGTCGTCTCGGTTGCAATGTTTGCCGAGTTACTTTGCACCTCCCAAGGAGAAGCCCCTTGGTTTGCAGTGACCGTTCCGTCTACGGTAATAGAGTTACCGCCATCCTGAATATTAACAGCCGAGGCTCCAGCAGCGTTGTCTATAGTTACATTATGACCGTCAGGAAGTTGATTCCCTGCAATAGTTCCCAGGTCGGTTATTATGGAATCTTGCTTTCCTTCAGTTGCAGGATCTATGGGAGTGGCCGAAGTGTTTTTTAGCCCAACCGGATCCGTTCCAAAAGACGAAACGATATTACCAGAAGCGTCAAGAATATGACTGTAAGAGGCTCCAAAGTTAGAACCTCTTTGGGTTATAATATCACCATCTGTTGACGTGACGGCAGCAGGGGTGTCGGCCCTAACTAGTTGTTTAACGCCACCTTCTGGATTCGCTGGTGCAGCAGCATCTTCGGTATATTCTGTACCACCACCTCCCCCACCAGAAGCGTTAGTTTGCACCTCTCCATCGGCATTAACCTTTGGAGCCATATACCTGCGAATTGAAAAAGTGTCGGCAACGCCAGGAGCTTCAGCTAGTTCTTGAGAAAGCGTGATAGAGTTCGTAGCTACTTCTTTAACAGTAGCGATATGGTATTGCAGATTGCCAGAAGTGATGACAATGAAATCTCCCGTTTGTGCTGAGTGAGACGTGGCTACGATAGTTTGGGCAGTAGACCCTGATTCAGCAGCATCAGTGCCAACTTCAAAAGCATACAAGAGTGGTAGTGTGTTTAAACCGTAGAGATACGGGCCAGCCCTGTTGACAGTAGAAGGTTCAACTACACTACGGTCTTCCTTCTTCTCGGATGGGTAACCAGTTATCATCCCCATTCATTAATCAACTTCTACATAAGTTAAGTGACCAACGGCTGCCGTATAAGTCGCAAGTTCTAGGTTAAGTAGTGCGTCAGAAGCCGTCTCAAACAAACCCCCAGGGCAGTAAGATGCGTTAATGGAAACTCCAGCTAATGGGGTCATTAGCCCACTTAAAGCCGTACCGCCTGCTCCAGACTCCCAGCGAAGTGACCCAGCAGTGCCAGTTACCGTTAGATTATAAGCAACGACTCGGATCTTCTTTCCAGTTACAGCAGCTACAATCGTGTTATCACCTGCGCCAGCAGCGATAGTAGCGTATTTAAACTGTGGACCTACTTCTATATCGCCTTGTTGAACCATATAATCCTCCTAGAAATCATCTGCGTCATCAGAGCCGATGACAATTATGTGACAATCATCTGCATCGCCTAAACTCCCTGAAGCATCAGCAGTCTCGATAGTACAAGCAGTAGCAGAAGAAGCAGAAACAGTTGCCCATGCATCAGTGCTATTACCGGAGCAAACCACAACGATAGGTTCACGTTTAAACGCATCAGTATAGGTCAGAGTAAAAACGCCAGTGCCATCATCAACAACAGTACCGTCGCCAACACCAGTAGTAACTGTGTCTTGGGTCGTAATGTGAAAGCCTAAGATTCTAGGCCGTCTCATTTGAGTCTGAATAGAGCTACCCATTCTCAAGCGATGCTCGTCCAGGGTATCCCAACCGATAGCAATGAAATTAAATGCTAGATCATCAGCAGAGTCCGACTCATCAAAAGTCAGGATGTTAATAGCTGAGGTCGTAGCAGACTCAACTCGACATACTGCGCCTTGGTCAGCGGTAACTGGCGAAGCCACAACTACGGGAGTAGAAGCGAAAGCCCTCTTACCGCCAGTGCCAGTTAAGACAATCGTATGATCGCCAGTACCGTTATCAGTAACAGAGAACTGATTACCACCGATTGTAACTGCGCCTAGAGCAGAGACTTGTCCTGCTATGATACGAGGCATACGCCTTGTACCCTTAACAGACTGCATGTGCCTTAAAGGACCACCATAAGTCTGAGCATCGGTAGAATCGTAACCGAGTATTAAAGCGTGGTGGGTTCCAACGTCAGAGCCAGTAGCCGTTACTGATATCGCTGAAGCCGTAGGGTCAGCAGTAAGATGAGTAGCAACACCGTCTGCGAGATCAGCACCAGGAGTTGCAATCACAACTGGAGCGCGAGCAAACGGTTGGGCTAAAGCTAGATCTAACTCTTCGTCGTTATCTGCGTTAGTAAATGTGCCTTCTTCAGCACCTACGCTAATTGTGTTGGCTGCGGAACCAGCAGTCGTGCCAGTGTAAGCGATAAGTCTAGGTCGTAAGTGGGGTGTCTTGATTGTGCGTAACATAAAAGCCTCCGGTATCTATCACGGGTAATGTAAACGGGGGCCGAAGCCCCCTTGTTACGTTGTGCTTAAGTTGCCCATCCAGCCCAGCAAGTGTCTGTCGCATCCCAAACAAAGAGAGCGTTTTCACCAGCAGCTATAACTACGGTAACTCCAGCACAGACATTCGAGGTTGCCTCGGCTGCCATAGTGGTAGTACCGCTAGCATCCTTATCAACAGAGATAAGAGCCAACTGGCCGTGAACAGCTCCAGCTTCCATAATCACACCAGTAATGGCACCAGCATTAGTAATGCGTTGCCAAAACTGAGTGGTATCAATAGTGCCAGAAGTAGCAACAGTTGTTGCAGCCGTACCAGCAGCAGGATTCGAGATAGGCACTCTCGCAGTTCCGCTAGCCATGTTCAGCACAAGCGTTCCCGAACCAGGCAGGTTTAACACCAAGTCGGCGTTGCTCTTAGAGCTAAGCATTGGTGTTCCTGTTAGGTCCAACGTTCCATTTGCTCCACTCAGTGCGTAAGCAACAAGCGGAACTCCAATTACTATCCCTGCCAAAAAGGTAAGAGATGTTTTTAGTATCTTATTCATAACAGCTCCTATTAAGTAGCAAGTCCAGTGATTACACCGTGGAATGGAGGTGCAATGTATGTTTCCATGTATCCACCGTACCGAGCCTCGTAAGAGTCTTCGTTAGTACGTAGAAATACTGTCCCATCATCGTCAAACCAACCGAAACCAGGGCGGTGAAATATCTCAATGAAGTTATCATTAAGAACATACACCCTGTCATCCTCACAGAATCTCTCTGGGAAGATACCGATTGGTCCTTGAGAACTCATGAACTCGACTCCCTCAAAAGAGACTTTCCCTTTCAAGTTCTTAGCCCGTGGGTCAAGAGAGTATCGTTTTTGGTCTTCAAGTTGGTTCAGGATCTTCTCGTACTGAAGGTACGAAGTAAGGATCATGTTTGGAGTTTTACCAGAACGTTTCTCAACGTTAAGCATGGTCTTGTTCAGCAAGTCTGGAGTAATACCAGCACTAGCAGCAGCTAGCTGATAAGACTGCCATCGACGAGCAATAGCTACACCATACTTAGATCCAGTAGTTGCATCTAACACGCCCTTGAGTCCTTCAGGATCGTTATCCTTAGAACCCTGCATGTAGATCACTTCTGTATCGGCAGGAGTGTGTGTCGCACCAGATTGAGCAACAAGGCTTATAACCCTGGTATCTGCATCAACAGCAGAAACTTCAAAAAGGTCAGTAGAGGTGTCAACGTTTACGAAGTCACGCTCCTCGAAGTTGGCCTCTTTCCAGGTAGCAGACGAAATCGTACACAAGTACGGATCGCCTGAAGTCCCTGTCCCAGTTACCGCAGCTCCGATTGTTCCAAGAGCGCCTGTACCGTCGCCAAATAGCGCACGAGACATGTTGCGGTTCCAAGACTCAACTGTCTTCTTAACAGTCTCTTTGGTGCCACGAACGAAAGAACCCTCGTCCGACATAGATGCCTTAACCGACTCTCTGTCATATCGTGTTACCGCATACATCTTCTTAGCAGTGAAGAATACGTCCTCATAGTTGGCGACGTTAGCTTCAGGCAAAGATCCAGATCCAACTCCACCTTGGAAAGACAGAGGAATCGGAAATTCCATCTTCTTACCAACGAAGTTGTAACTTTTCTTTACTCTACCAAGTAGTACGTTTGCGGAGTTATATGAGTTATCAGAAAGCTGGCCGTATTTGATTTTAAAGAGATTCGACGCTTCCGTCAGATCCCAATTGGCCTGCAAATTAGTAGCCATACAACCCTCCTGTGGGTAGTAAATAAAGCGTTAAAGGTTATAAAAGCTCGACTTAACGACTAGTAAACGTCGTCTAGGTCATCGAAGCTGAAGATATCTTCCTCTTCGGGCGCTTTTGGTGCCTTTGGCTTTGCTTTATCGGAGGATTGCTTTTTCGACTTAGTAGACTTCGCCTTCTTAGATGGTGAAGTGCGTCTTGAAGCGCTCTCTTGAGCTGGAGCCTCAGTATTATCAAACCCATCATCATCGACCTCATCGTCGTCTGAATCAGAGTCATCATCTTCTAAAAGTTCCTTAACAACATATTTTAAGTCACTCTCAGATAATCCATTGTTGGCAACATTAATTATCGTGTCAACAAACTCTTTGTCTTCAAGCAGTTCTGGGGCCAGCTCTTTAATGACCGACTGTGCTTTTGAGACATTAGAAAACTCAGTGTGAAACTTAGCTACGTAGTTCACAATCTCGGCGTGATTCAAGCGAGAGTCTATGGCGTTTTCTTTTAGTAAATACTCGTATGATTCTTTAAATTCGTTAGGGGCAATGCCTTTCTCGTTTAAGACTTTACCAATATAGCCTTCTAGTTGTTGTTGGTATTGCTGGGACTGTTGCTGGTTTTTCTGCTTTTCTATTTCTCGCTTTTCATAAGCCAGCTTCTTTTTCTCTAAGAACGTTTGCTGGGAGTCTTCGTCTAAAGCACCAAACTCTTCTGCTATACCAGCAGCCTCCTTGAGGTAGCTTTCTACAAACTCGCCTTCGTTTACGCCTGCCATCTGACAGAGAAATTCTAGCGCCTCGTAGGGCTTTCCAGACTTAGCCAGGTCAGCGAGCTTGGTTAAGTTCTGGTTTACTAAGGTCATATTGTCGTTGAACTTCTTCTCTTTGGCTCCTAGCTCTCCGAACCTACTGTTCCAAGCAGTTTTGCCTGCATACTCAGCTAGTAGGTCATCTAGGGTTACCTCTACCTCTTCGCCAGCTACTTTATGTTTAAACCGTGCATCGCTAGTTAGCTCTATCTCGTCATCACCCTGCATGGCTATGAGCTTTCGGACCTTTCGGACCTTATCCATCGCAGCCCTCTTTTCTTCTGGGGTTGAGGCGTTCTCAACGTCATCGACGGCATCTTGGGCTTGCTGCTCTAGGGTATCAACAACTTTCTCGGAAACTTGGATCTTACGACTGGCCTCTTCGGCGATCTCGTCGCTCTTAACCTCGTCGCTGGCCTCCATCATTGCGTCTAGGTCATCAAAAGATGCTCCCGAACCTGGTCCAACTGAAATTTTAGGCTCTGCGCCTACATCGGAGGGGGTACTCGAATCTGTTTCTGAGGCCATAAATAATATAATAAGCGGATTTTAGTTTAAACGGCAATACCTATTGCCCAGTACCTATATCTGCACATCTGGCGGAGCTGCCTGAAGCGGTGGTAAATCACCACCTGGAGGGGCTTCCCCAACAGGCACTTCCCCTTGAGGTAGTGGTTCTTCGCCTGGCAAGGCTCCTGCCAAGTCGCCCTGACCGCCTGGAGGTATACCTGGGTCTTGTGGCGGTGGCGCTATCTGAGGTTTTTGTACTAAAAAGGCAGGAAATCCAGCTAGTTGCTGCAACACTTGAGCAAACGCTGGGTTAGCTACGGCCTTTTCTTCCATCAGAATCTCAGTTTGAGCTATATGATCTAGAAGCGACTCCCTGATAGGATCTGGAACGTTTTCCTTAAAATAACGGGTCTGAATAGGGATCATGTGGGTAGTCCAGTGAACCACTAAATCCTCAAACGGCTCTGGCTCGCCCACTTCTTTACCAGACAGAATATCCTCATTTTCTGACTCAGCAGATCGTAGGGCTGCCGTGGTGATGTCGTAAAACTTATCCACCTGGCCAAATTCAAGCATATCAGCCATCTGCTCCCTGGTTAAAAGACCTGGAATTTCTCTATTTAATTCAATAATTTGCGAGATTCTGCCAGCAAATGACTCGCTGAAAGCTGTAGTGTTCTGGATTTGTACGTCAAATGGGCCAGATAGCTTGGTCCCTCGCAGATCTTGTATCTGATATTGGTTATTTTTACCCAAAATACGAATTAAACGACCGTCATCTTCCTTCGTGTAGTCACTAAAGACACCTAAAGCCTTACGGGTAACTCGTTTGATGAAGTTATTGTGCTTGGTAATATGAGTATTTCTGCCCTTTCGCTCCTGTTCTTCTAGGAACTGCAAGGCTATACCAGCCCTAATCCCTGGAGGCGGTGTCCCACGAGACACCCCATGCTCTCCAGAGATTTGCTGAAGCTCCTGAAGCACTTTGTCTCTAAATGCGTAAGCCTCTGACGGATTAGCAGCGAAATTCACGATCTGAGGGGCAGTTGGACCTCTGTAAGTCACTACGGTAGCCCTATTCGTCATGCTTTCTATCTTAGCTGCGCCTTCAGGCATCAGGATTTTAGGGTGCGCCACAAGAAAAAGGTTACGACTAATCAGGCTAGTAGTTTTGTTGTACTGGTGCTGAATTGGTCGAAGAATATTGTACCAGCTCTGGCCATGTAGTCTCGCTGGGGCATCGATATCAGTTAGGCACTCAAAAGAAAAATCGTTGTGAGTATAAGGATAGACCTTGGTTCTCTCTACCACCTCATCGCTAACGATGCGGATAACAACCCCTTCCGGTATAAACTCACTAGGCTTTACCTGGACACGATACACTATGACTTCTTCTTCTCGCTTTTCGTCTTCGGCATCAGCAAAGCCATAAATCTTACAAGAATCGCTAGGCTTTAGGTTGGGCTTATTGAACTTCTTGCGAGCTTCTTCAATGTGAATAATCTCTTCTATATCAATAACATAGCTGACTTCTCGCCAGTGCCTCTTAGGTTCTGGGAAGACAAACCAAGGCTCTTTGATGCGGTAGCAAACATCTCCGATAGGATTACCCTTATCGTCTTTGTCGCCAATACTCTTATCCCAGCCAATATCTAAGTAAATCTCCCCAAAGACTCGCTTCCAGCGCTGGAGTCTCTGCATCAACTCTTCGAATTGGTTCTTCTGGTTAATGTACTTAACGACCATCTGCCCTAAATCAGCACTCACCTTGTCGCGGTGTTCATTGTTTGCAGGACCGACATAAACGTTCGGTTTAAACTGTGAGAGGTGACTTACATGCTGTTCGGTTAAGTCAGTAAGATGAGAGATAACAACAGGCATGATGCGCTTAGGTAGTACCACGTCTCGGTTGTTTGGAATCCGAAAAGTGTACTCCTGGGTCTGATCGAACCAGCCCATATACCAGCACAAGTTATTCTTGTACTCGGCGATGCGGTCCTTAGCCAACTCTTCTAGGATCGGCAACGTATTCCTAAACCACTTAATAGTCTTTTTGTCAGTTTTGTAAGCGTTCTCAAACCAAATAGGCTTTAGAGGCTCTTTGTTAGAAGCTGCAACATCACTATATTCGTTAAAAACATCGCCTTTAGTAGTCATGCGTCTTTCTTGGGAAGGTTATCTTTTTTATCTGGTAAAGGTGCATGTGCCATCATTGCAGGATCGAACTCAGTTAAGTCAACACCATCTATGCCAGCAGCCTCTTCAAACTGAGAGTTGAGAATGTCTTCTTCTAGTGAAACAGTGCGCTCTCCAATCGGATCCTCTCGGACTCCGCTATTAGGATCTAGCGTGTAAACGCTGTGAGTAGTCCTCTTCATTGACTCAACTTCAGCCTTAGCTTCAGTGGCCATATCTAGGGCTTTCTCTGCCAGAACTCGTGCGGTCTTAGCTTCGGCAATGTACTCGATGAGAGTCATGATCATCTCAGTCTTGCCGTCCTTACCAGGTTCCACTTTGGTCTTTTTCTTTTTCACATTATCCATACTTCTCCAGTATCTTCATCAAATATTGCACCTTGCTGATCTGCCATGCGAGTCCAGTCACTCTGCGTTGCCATATCATGAAAGTCTTTTCGGGTTAGTTTGTATCTTTCAAACTCTTTGTCTTCGCCTTCAGGATCAGTCTTGTTTAGCTGATAACAACTGTGCGAAAGCATATATCTAAAGCAATCAATTAAGTGATCGTCTTTCTTTGGAATCTTACCCTCATCGTCAGTCACGTAGTTTTGTATCTCTGACATTAAGTAGACGCAGTGACTAGCTATAAACAGCCCATGCTTTTGCCTCATCACATCTTTCATTAACGAAAGACCGTCTTCTTTTTTCTGAGTTTGTTTTTGTGTTGGTGTGAGGTTGCGACCATAGCGAGCTAGCACTTCAGTAGCGAACCAGGCAGCAGCGTTATCATAAACAAGTTGCCAGTCATCGGGTCTATCCCAATAACGATCCATAATCTTTTCAGCCTTACCCCACATTAAGTCTGTAGAGGTTCGCATACGATCTCTTTCGTACACTTCATCAAGAACAAAGACCTGCTTGGTGTAAGGATGTACGGCAATGAACAGCATACCAAAACAAGTGGTAGTACCTGGGTCGCAAATGCAGTACCAGTTCATTTTCTTTCTGTCTCGTTTGATAATCTCTTCGATGTCTCTAATAGGTCGGACATGCTTGTGCTGTGAGAACATAGGGAAGATCGCATTGACTCCACCTGGCACGTACTTGGCCATGTACTCACGAAGCCATACCGCACTTTCGCCGTTCTCATAGAGTTGGCGCTTCTTCTCTAGTAGGTCTTTTTTTAGTACGTAAGGATTAGCGGAAGTAGGAAATTCGAAGTAAGCAAACTCTTTGTTGCCTCTCTTAACTTCCCTTAAGACATTAGTTCGATATTTAGTATAGAAGCACTCTCTGTCTGGCGGTGTACCGATAATAACCAGTGGCGCTCGTTTAGTAAGAAAAGATGGTTCTATCGCTATATGAAACTCTTCCGAGAAGTCTTTAAATTCATCGTAGCTCATTAAGTCAGGAGTGATACCACGTAAAGCCTCGGCATTGTCTGCGCCGTCTAGTTTTATAAAGCTACCGTTTTTAAAGTTTACACGTAATTCACTTTTGTTAAACGCCCTGTCGCCATCAAGTAGTAGTTCTCTTGGGCCAAAGTTTTGTATACGTTTTGATGCCCAGAGAATTTCCGCAATCTGCTTTCGTTGTGGGCCAATGATGTAGCACTCGCTACCAGGAGAAGTTAAACATTTTCGCCAGTTAATATAAGCAACGATTTCGGTTTTGCCTAAGCGACGACCAGCCTGAATAAAGATCACACGACAGCTATCCTGAAACACAGCCCTTCCGATCTTGATCTGGGAAGGGTGCGGAAACCATCTGGAATGTAGAGCTAAGACAGCATTTTTATAATCACTAATGGATCTTAGTGACTGTACTATCTGCTCCCTTGCCTGTTCTCTTTTCGTAGTCATACATCGGGTCTAGCTTGTCTAGCTCACTAAATATCTCTCTAACCTTTTTCTCTACAGCTTTAGGTGTAAGATTTTGGCGCTGTATAATTTCAGTTGGTTTAGAACTATCAAGCCTGTTGATGCGATCTATGTTCGCTAATATATCAGAAGCAAACTTGGCTTCCTTCATGCTCAACTCTTCGTCTCTAGCGACCATGCGCTGCAACTGTTTTCGAAGAACCTCAACTGACAAACCACAAATAGCAGTGATGCCAGCTTTGTTCTTCTGAATAGCTTCTTTAATCATCTGCGCTTCAAGCTGTTTTCTAGTTGCATACCATCGGCCAGAACCAGACCAAGACTGAAGCTGCTTTTCAGGAACGCCCAAAACCTCTGAGATAAAAGAATACTTGCGGTACATAAAGTACAGCTCTTTAGCTTTTACTCTTGCGAGTGCGGGATCTCTTTGAAACAGTTTTGCGTTTGGCGGTAGACTTGGTTTTTGGGACATCTTTAACCTCCGGTTTTACTTCTTCCTTTACAATTTCTTTTTCTTTTATTGGTGTAACGACTGCTAAACATCTGTCAGGTTTTGTTGGGTTTTGGATCTGTTCGGCAACTTCCCATAGGTCATCAATGTCTAAGTGACCCAACCTGTCTCTCACGTATTTGATTTGCTTCTCGTTTAGGATTTGCATCACCACCTGTGCAGCAAACTCCTTTGCTAGCTCACGGCCATAGGACTGTTCATAGATCTTCAATAAGTCTCTGGTTAGTGCTGCGATCTCGTCTTTTGATTTTTGCGCCATTAAAAGATTCCTTTTATTTTCTTATCAGCCTTAAGACGACCATACCAAGCAACGATGGCGCTGACTAGAATAGCAGCAGCAGCCCAAAAATCTTTAGCTGCAAGTATCACTGCTGGATCAACGTTTTGAACTATGTTTACTAACCACCACAACGAGGTGCCTATGGCAGAAACAGATCCCCACATTCCCACGCTCTTATATGCTGGCTTTGTACTCTTTTTCATATTCATTTAGTCATCCTCCTAAACTCATTCCACAGGTAGCCAAACCAACTCTTTAAAGTATCAAGCTTCACTCTTATGAGCGTAACCCGAAACTCCACGCTACATACCAATCTGAAACTTAACGATATTCAACGCCTCTTTGCCTAAAAACATCCCAGACACTATCAGCAGCACCACCAAGAAAACCCTGACTGGCACGGCCTTGTTGTGAAGCTGAGTAAACAGCCCGATCTGAGATGTTAGGAGATCGATGGACTGGGTTAAGCCTGCAATCGAGGCTGACAGCTCATCTCTGAGATTGTGAACGTCATCTCTAATTCTATAGATACTATTTGCCACATCAGTATCAGCGCCGTTGGTCTGGCCTGGTTCAGCCATCAAGTCATCCAATAAAAA
>Ga0070749_10000817_pt1 | contig 21024 bp, 14 predicted proteins | sample VirMetDEL_Nov_18_FD_75180 | JGI IMG/M metagenome (GOLD analysis project Ga0070749, IMG submission 75180) | Aqueous microbial communities from the Delaware River and Bay under freshwater to marine salinity gradient to study organic matter... | ecosystem: Environmental > Aquatic > Marine >...
AGACCCCAGCGCGGCTATTTTTGCTAGTGAGTCAGGCGCAGGGAGGCCAAGCTACGCGCCGGGTACTGGAGCAGCGACCGCTGATCCCGGATATGCCCCGGCTGCGGCTACACCTTCTCCCGTTATGCGCGCAGCGCAGCAAGCTGCCCCTGCTGCCCGTGCTGTTACGGCTGCCCCTGCTGCTCCCGGTATAGCTGCGCTTGCGACTAGCCCAGATGCTGTTGCGGATATGGTTGACTATCGCGGGCAGGGTCTACCCGGCGCAGAGGCTGGTGCTGCTACTGGCTTAGGAGCTTACGACCCTGCTACAATTCGTGCGCAAATTCGCGCTGCGCGCGCGCGAAATCTTGAGGAAGCTAAAGCCGCAACAGCCCCTCAGTGGGAAGCGCTTCAAAAAATGTGGAGTAAAGACGAGGCCAACCGAGAAGAAAAGCTTAGTGGCTTGGAAAGAGAGAAACGAGGCGTTGCTGCATTGGAAGCGGCTATGCGGCTTGGGCAGTCTGGTAAAACAGGTATGGCCGCTCTGTCTGAGGCATTTGGCGCTGCTGGGGGCGTAGGTGCCAGATACGGGGCAGAGAGACGTAAAATGGAAACAGCCTTTGCTGCGGCTACAGAAAAACGTGCTTCCGCTAGCCTTGCGTATGAACAAGGGAATTTTGCGCTTGCAACTAAACTTGCGGATCAAGAACAAAACCATGTAGACACGGCTGCTAAACTTGCCTATGACGTTGAGTATAAGCAGGCACTGAAGGGGCTTAAGGAGCGTGAGATGACAGAAACAGAAAGGCATAATAGAGCTAACGAGCGAGCAAAAGCTGCAGAAAATGCTTGGAAGGCTAACTATTACAGTGGCTTGGCGGGTAGGGAAAAAAGAGCTAACACTAACGCAGAAAGGCAGTTAGTACTTGGACAGGCGCAGATTATTAGACAGCAACTTGCCGATTTGTCGCTACCTATGGATGACAGAAAACGTCTTACCGCAGAGCTTAATAACCTTATGGCACAGCTTCAATCGCTAAGTAGCACCGCTGCTGCTGTTAAAGCTCCTCCCCCGTCAGACTTTAGCGATAAACTTCCATCCGGAAGCAGAGTAGTAGGATCGTTAGTTCCTTAAACACTAGGATAAAACATGCCATATCTGCGTTTACCTAATGATTCGTATGTAGAAGTACCTGAAGGAATGTCGCGTGAGGAAGCACTGGCTATCGCCAAAGAGCGCTTCCCGAATCTTTATTCGCCCCAGACTTTTTCTCAACGCTTAGGACGTGCAGGCGTTAGGGGTATTGAAGCTTTAGCGGAATCTGCCAAAGGGCTTGGACTTTTTGGGCGGGCTGTCTCTGGAGATACTGAAGGAGCGCAGCGAACCATCGAGGAGATGCGCAAAGAAGCGGTTGAAGAAAGCAAAAAACCACAGCCGCTAAGCGTTGAAGAACTAAAAAATATCTACGCTAGCCAAGGATTTGGCGAAATGGCTGGCAAAATTCCAGCCTATGTAGCTGAGCAAGTTGCACAAAACCTTCCCTCAATGGCTGTTCCGTTAGGAGTTGGCGCGGGTGTGGCGGCTGTGTCTGGGCCCTTAGCGCCGATTACGGGGACTATTGCTGGTATTGGTACGTACGGACTGCAGCAGCTTGGGCAGTTTATGCAAACCCAAGCTCTCACTAAAGATAGAACAGCGGAAACTCTGGAGCCGGGAAAAGCGGCAGGAGCGGCAGCACTTACTGCGCCGTTAGGATACATTGTTGATAGATTTGTTTTTGGCTTAGGAAGAGTTGGCCCGGAAGCAGCTAAGCGGGCTTTAATAAAAGAACTTGCCTCACGTAGTGCCGCCGGTGCTGCTGGCCGGGGAGCTGTACGGGGCCTATCTGAAATACCTACCGAGCTACTTGAGACCGCCGCAGAAAGAGCGCAGGCGGGGCTTTCTCTTACCGACGCGGAAGCGAAAAAGCAGTTCATTGAAACAATAGCTTCCGCCGGAACTGTAGGCACAAGCGTTGGCGCAGTTAGCGGTTATAGGGAACGCGGAAAGGCACAGGGTATTCAGGAAGAGCTTGACGCTGCAGAACGTAGAAAGCTTGCGCGAGAGCAGCGCATTAGAGATGAAGAATCTGAACGTATAGCAAGTATTCCGGGGCAGATACCCGCCGCTGAAATTGAAGCGGCGGATGCGAAAATAAAAGACCTCACGGATAAATACGAAGCGCTTAAGAAAAAAGGTAAAGCTAAATCGGATGAAGGTAAAGCTTTACGAAAAGAAATTTATGAAACTAAGAAAAGCATTGCGCTCCGGGATTACGGCGGTACGCAACTTGATCTTTTTGGGGAAGTCGGCGGAGCCTATACGCCAGTAACGGCTCGACCGCAAGCTTTAGCGGAGTCTGATTTAGCAGATTATATTAGCGGTTACGCTGTTGCGCAGCGTGATTTGTCACGCATAGCGGATGAAGTAGAGGCGGCTAAAGAATCTGGAAATGTAGAAGCATTTACGCAGTTGCAAAACATGTACGCGACTAGGAAAGAAGCACTAGACGCGTTAGGAAAAGAAGCTAAAGCTGCTGGCATACAGCAAGATCAACTGGACGTTGTAGAAAAGGGGTACGTTAACGTTCTAGAGTCCTTGCGAAAACAAGCCACTGCGGAGATGAACAAAAGTACGCCAAATCTTCCCAAACTCACAGACTTAACAAAGCGCATAAAAGCTGTTGACGCGGCGTACCAGAGTAGCCCGGAATTTGGAATTGATGTTATGGGCGCGGCTAAAGAACGGTATGACGCGGGCGTGTACAAAGACTTTGTTAATAAACTTGAAGGGTATGTGTCTGACGCAGCAGTGCAGAAAAACTACGAGGACGCGGCTCGGGTTCAGAGAGAACAAAACATAGCTAAACTCGAAGAGCTTGATAACAGGTTCACACAGCTTAAAAATGAAGGCCGGGCTGACTCTATTGAAGGCGTACGCATAAACGACGAGCGCGCAGCGCTTAAAAAGCAAATTGGAAAAATAGCACCGGCAAGTGAAGCTCTTCCCGCGCAATACGGGCTTGAAGATTATGCGGGCATGGTTAGAGATTTAGAAACGCAGCGAAAAAGGGACGCTCTTGCAAAACAGCGGCTTAGGCAGGATACCCGGTATGAGGCGGATGTTGCGATTGATAAAGCGGCTGCGCAAGCGCAACAAGCTCCTATTGAAACTTTGCTTGGAACGTCTGGGCGAAAACCAGAATTTCCAGCGCTTGATACTGAGATAAATAAAATAGGCGAGCAAGAAAAGACGCTTAGAGAACGTTTAGGGACTCTGCAAGCTGCGCTTGAAAAAGCCAGAGACGCTTCAGAAAAACAGCGAGCCGTGCTACGCGAGCAAGGACGTTCGGACAAAGACGTAAAGACCCCGCTAAAGTACGTGCGCGCAGTAGCAACTGTTCAAGAAAAACTGGACAATCTTAGAGACGAAAAAGCCAAGGAACTTGGAGTACCTCGGTGGTATCTTGATGATAAACTGGCCGGGGCAAAAGGTACCGCGTTATTTAGAGCAGCCCCTGAAACTGCCCCTGAAGTAGCTCCGGATATATCTCCACTTATTGGGCGAGAAACTAGAAAACAAACAAAAATACTCACCCGCCCAAGTATTACTGCTGCCCCGGAAGCCACTATACGCAGTGCTGATAAGCTCAGAGAGGCGTGGACTAGCGGTAGACTTACGGGAGAACTCAGAGATATTCTTGGGCTTGAGCTTGATAGCACCCTAGACTTAAATACGCCAGAAGATGCGCAGACCGCGCTTCCCGTAATTAATAAGCGCATAGCCGAACTTACAGATACACGGCGGTTTGCGTGGGCTGATCTTCAAACTCCGGTAGCAGAAACCGCGACAAACCGTGCGGTAATAAGCAAAGATTTGGCAAATGCGGAAGCCGGGTTAACTATTCTCAGAGACCTGAAAAATAGAGCGCAACAGACAATACCTCAACAAGCAGAAAAAGACCTTGTACAAGCTCTGGGTGCGTTACCGGAAGAAAAGCTTAACAAGCAGCAACTGCGAAATAGAACAGCTAAACAGATAGAAGCTCGGGTTGAGCTGCTGTTTGATTTTATAGGAAATATTACTAGACTGCGCCAAGGCAAATACGCGGAAATAACTTCGCAAGAAACCACTACCCGTGACGAAATTGTTGCTAAAGCTACAGAGCAAGTTAACGGTATTCTGTGGGCTTTAAAGCGTGAATCAGATTACATACGTAGGGAGTTTAGTAGAACGCCTCTACCTGCTGCTGAAATAAATTCGCGTACAAAAGATTTAAAAGATAAGTTACTGCGGCTGATAGAAACCGCTGTTCCTACCACTAGCGATGCAATGGCTAAACTGCGCCGTCAAATGGCTGAAGCCAGAGAGCGCGCTAGTTCTTTGGGGGTAGCAACAACTAACGAAATAAAACGTATTCGGCGGGAAATGCAGGATTTGGCTACTGAAGGTAAGCCTCAAGTTAGCGAAGTGCGAGGCGTAAGCAAGAAAGAAGTAGCAAGCATTGAGAACAGCGTTAATGCTGTAGCTAAGAGCCTTGTCGGGATTGACCGCGTTAAAAAGCAGTCAGGACCGTGGGCATTAACCCAACCCAGTGCAAAATTTGCCAAAGTAGACACTAGTATACAAGGTACGTTAAATAAACTTGATGCTGCGCAACGCCGCTTGGGGCAAGAAGTGCCTGAGTTTGAGGCTGTTAAACGTGCTGTCGAAGACGGTATTACATCCCCTGCGTTGTTGGAAGAAGCTAGACTCGCTGCTGAAGCCACGCTACTTGGCCGCGAGGCAGACTTGGGCGGCATACGGGAGACGCTGCAAGCCATTCAACAAGCCCCGGTTGGGACAGAAGAATCTGGACAGCGGGAAATGTTTGATTTGGCGGCTTTTGCCCGGACTACCCCCAAGCGTTTTGCGAACGTGCAGCAAAGGGAGCAATATAGGTACGAACAAGAACAAGCCCGCAAGAAAGCAGATGCTGAAAGAACTGAAGAAATAAAGCGGCTGTTACGCGTGGCGGCTTGGCAAAAACAAAAAGCTGATGAAGCCGCTAACAGAATCCGTATTGGCGGTAGATATAGTGTTCTTAGCTCTGAGGAGTTGGGTAGAAAGATTAGCCCTGAAGGTATTGAAAGAACAACTTTTGTTGAAAAGAAACAGATTGCTACCGGGCTAGGCTCGCCTCTAGAGTATGTTTCTACTACTCCGGAACGCGGCACTCAAAGACGTGCTACCAAAGAAGAGTTGGATTTGGCGGCAACGCGGCAAATGCGTGAAGCTTTCACTAAAGACGCTGAAAAACAACTTAGCGAAATACAAAATAACTTATTTAAAGACGCGGAAGAGTGGAGTAAAAAAGCAGAAGATACGCTGGCGTCTATGCGGGCTTTTCGTGGGGGTATAACCAAAAGAGGTATTTCTCTTACGGAAGGGGAGCTTCAAGCTAAGTACGAGCAACTGGCTGAACTGCAGAAAGAAGCGGATTTTTACAATGAAACCGCAAAGATATATAGAAGCAAGGCTTTTGCGGATCAAATTGCTAGTAACGACAAAGCGTTGCAGAACATCCGCAAGCTTATTCAAGACTTCACGGCAATTGAAAAAAGCGCAACGATAAAAGCCAGAGCATCAAAACTACGTGCGCTTAAAAACGCTGTACGTAAAAGTTTAGATAGCCTTCAAAAGAGCGTAGCGGAGCAAAGCAAAAAGCTTAAAACGGCGGCAAAAACTGCTTCGGTAGAGCCTAGAAAAATAGTACGAACTGAGTTTCGTGTGAAAAATCCTTTGCCGGGGACGGAACTCGCGCAAATACAAGAGCAATTAGATAAACTTAAGGAACGGATAAAAGCAAACAGAAAGACACTAGGTGAGGACCCGGCGCAATCAATATCTGCGTGGTCGGGCATGTTTGTCCCCAAGCAGTTTAAGACTATGGCCGAGTGGCTTAACACACCGGAGAAACGCGCCGCGCAGTTACAAAAAGGGGAAGACATTGAAAAGTATCTTGAACTACAGTCTAGAATGGTGGATAGCTACCTAGTAGAAGCAGTTCAAAAGCTGGACGATATTAAAGAAGACACACTTGGACGCTCAGTAAAAGCAAGGGCTGAGCGCAAACTTTATAACGAAAGTACCAACGCTATAAAAGCGTTAACTAGAGGCATTGAACTAACTAGTAAAGATGCAACAAGCCTTAACGCAACACCGCTTAAAGGTGTTGGTGAAGTAAAAGTAACGTTTAAAGATGTAGAAGAACTTAACAAAAAAGAAGTTAATGCGCTTATAAATAAAATCCTAAGCCAAAAAAATAAAGACAATATAGACGTAAATGTGTTTACAAAGCAACTTGAAGAGCTTTCTAAGGCTAAAGTTGCGCTTAAAAAGAAATTAAAGACGGCAGAAGAAGCGCTGAAAAGAGCTGTTGCTGCTCAAACTACATCCGCTAAAAATTTGCGGGATATGGGTGCGGCTGTTGATACATCTACGTTGAGCGCTAAAGATAAAAAAGATTTAGCTGATAAAGTAAAAGTAACCCAAGAAGCCTTAGAGACACTGGGCCGCTTGCCAGAAGCTTACGAGGTTATTAGAAAAACGCATGTAAAAACAGAAGGGTTTTACAAGTCTTTCCGAACTTTAGAAAGCCCAGAAACACCTACTACAGCAGAAGGAAAAGAACTCTCACAAGCGCAAGCGGAGGCTGCACAAGACCAAGTTACTTTTAGGAGTCGCTATAAATACCCTGAAGAATTTATTAAACAATACGGTTTAAATCCAGAAGAAGCACAAGGCTTTCGAGAGTACCTAAAAGACTCTAAATATGACCGCGACGACGCAGCGGAGCGGCCAGCAACCGAAGCTGACAGAGGCATAGACCTTAAAGCCGCCAGTGAAGTTGCTGCGCGAGTGCAAAAAGCTTTGCCTAAAAATATTGAGTTTGTTTACGCTGAAACAGTAGCAAAAGCGCCTGTTGAATTTCAGGTGGCGCTGTATAAAAAAGGTGGCATGGCTAAGGGTATGGTTACACCGGATGGCAAAGTTGTTGTCATTGGTGAGGCGCATGCGTCTGTTAAAGACTTGGAAGAAACCATTGCGCACGAGCTTATTGGCCACTACGGAGTAGACGTGGTTCTTGGGCCGAAGCGTATGCAAGCCCTCGTGGATCGCTTATTTAAGCAGGGTGAACAGCATGTAGCTGACGTAGCCACGGCGCTGGGGGTATTCCCGGATGTAGAAACGGCTTTAGCCGCGACAGATATTATGCAGAACACGGACGCTAAGATGGCCGTTGTGCGGGAGATGATTGCTCACGCCGCCGAGCCGCGACGCGTTGCACCTACTTTTACGCAAAAAGTTAAAGCGTTTATACAAGACATGGTTGCGGCGGTGCGTAGCTGGTTCCGTTCGCTTGGCATGTCAGATATGGCTAAGCGCGACACTAAAGAAATTCAAGCGCTTATTCGTGAGGCTACCGAGAGCTTGGCGGCTGGGCGGCTGGGTCAATACACGGCTCCGTCTACAACTCCGGCTTTTAGAACAGCAAAAGGAAAAATGCCTGCGGGTTTTGAGGCAGTTAAAGAAGCCGCTGACGCGTTTATTCATCAAGACGCCCCCTTAAAACAACGGATTCTTGGTACTGCCACGGGAATGAGCTTTAAGCAGTCGTATGTTGACAGTTTAGCTCCGACAGAAGAAATATTGATGAAGCACTGGGACAATAAAAAAGCCCAGCAAGCCATGTTTTCTCTGCAACAGTATCAAGACATGCTGACTTTAGCCTCCGCAGCAGCGGAAAACGGGGCGCTTCAAAGAGTCAAAAACGCTGACGGTTCATATACCATCAAATCTGTAAAGGGGCCCAGCCTTAAATCTTCAGTAGAAGCTTTGCGCCCGCTACTTAAGATGGGCTTTGACGCAGAGGGAGCTAACCGCCTTGCCACGGCGTACGTTGGCGCTTTGCGGGCGGAGGACGAAGGTTATCAGAAACTTAATTACTCTCCGGAAGTAATAAAGCTTATCAAAGATGTAGTACCCGCAGTTAAAGCGAATCCTGAAGTAAAGGCGATACTGGATGACTTCCTAGACCAGTGGAACGCTTTTAACAAGGGGAACCTTAAGCTTTTGCTTGATACCGGCAAGATCACTAAAGAGCTGTATGACGAACTAGCTAAAAAGAAAAACTACATACCGTATTACAGAAACGTAGATGGGCAGCTAATGCTGTTTTTAGGTAAAGAAAACCCGATCCGCCTTGGCAACATGACGGACGCTCAATACCTGCAGCCGCTTATTGGTGGAGATGACAAGATACTTGACTTCTTTAGCAGCGGCATGAAAAACACGGTGCTGTTGACCGACTTGGCTGTACGTAACGAGGCGGCTCAGCGGCTTGGCATCGTTATGCAAGACCTTAAGCTCGGTAAAATAATTCCGGGGATGGCTGCGGGCAAAAACATAGTTCCGTACAACATAGATGGAAAGCCCGTGTACTTACGCGTTGAGACTGACGGCACGGCGTTTGAAGGTATCCCGCCTGAAATGGTTATCAAAGGGCTTAATGGGATGACTTTGATAGTACCAGACTGGTTGAGAATGCTTAACTTGCCAGCGCGTTTGCTGCGTAAAGGTGTTACGTTAGACCCGACATATCCTTTCCGCAACCTGTATAAAGACGCGCTGTCTCAAGGCTCGCTAAAAGGCGTAAGCGGTAGCAACATCAGGAATCTCTTGACTGCTTTCAGTAACTATATGTTTAAGGGTAAAGAGATAGAGGAGCTGCAGCGTAAAGGCGTTGTGCAAAGCCGTCTGTATACTGGGACTATGGAAGATGTAGCCGCCGCCCAAAGGCGTGTAGTTAAGGGAGCTAATCTATTCTCTAAGTATGTTGCAGGGCAAGAGCTGCGGGCGGCTAGGGCGGACGGAGCTGTACGGTTGATGCTGTATGAGCACTTCTTGAAAAGCGGTATGGGAGAAGGCGAAGCGTTGTTTGCGACCAGTAAATCAATGGCGTACACACGCCACGGAACTAGCCCCGGCATGCGGTATTTGGCTTCTATGATCCCGTTCTTTGACGCTCAGGTCACAGCGCTTAGCTCTTTGCACGACTCTTTTAATAAGAAGATGCCGTGGGATAAGAAGCTCAATCTTAAGAAGAAGCTTTGGTCTGCTGGAATGATGATGTCTTTGTCCACGCTGTTGTACTCGGCGCTCGTGTCTGATGAAGACTGGTACAAAAATATGCCCGAGGAAACGCGGCTGAGGAATTGGCTGATTAAGATGCCTTGGTTTGATAGCCCGCTGGCGTTACCGATACCTTTTGAGTTTGGCGTCATATTCAAAGCACTGCCTGAAGCTATATATAACGGTATGTTCACCGATACGCCTGAAGGCGCTAAGATGCGTGACGCAATGCGGCACATTGTTCTATCATCTATTCCCGGCGGCGTTATCCCCGTCGAGCAAGTTCCGGTGCTTAAGGCAATCCCGGCTGGACCGCTAGCAGCAACAGCGTTCTTGCCAATTATAGAGATAGCAACTAACCGCTCTACGTACAATCAACGCCCATTGGAAACTGCGCGAGACCTTGCTGTTTTGCCGGAAGACAGGGCGCGGGAGGGCACATCTGAGTCTTCTAAACGCTTAGCTCAGCTTACAGGCATATCGCCAATACTTACAGACCATGCTGTTCGTGGCTACACCGGAACTCTTGGGCCTGCGCTTGTTGCGCTGGTTGACATCATAACTGGTCCCGCCGAGGCTGGCCCCGCTGCGGCAGAGCGTCCTTTGAATAAGTGGCCGATACTTAGCCAGTTCTTTAAGAGCGGAGATGGCAGCGCAATAATTGATTTGGTTGTAGATAAAGTCACAGAAGAGAGCCGCTTTACGGAGTCGTACAAGAAATATTTGGCTGAAGGCAAAGGTCAAAAAGCTGAACAGTTTATGCGGGAGCACGAGAAAGAAATACGGCGTGGAAGTACGCTGAGTAAGATACGGAAGCGTCTGGGTGAATACGCGGCGGCGGAAAGGGCGATTAAAAACGCAGACTACCCTCCCGCTAAGAAAGCTGCTGAACTGCAGGCTTTGCGCAAAGCGAAGATTCAGGAGTTCAAGAATATTAGGGAGGCGCTCGCCATCTAGTAAACAGCACTCCGTGCTTGCCGTCCATTAGCCCAAAAGAGGCTTTGGCTTTCACCCGCAGTACAAGTGCGGCTTTTATGCCTTCCTCTTTTGTGCCAAATGGGTCTAGCGTGGGGACAAAGAAACTACCCCCCGGCGGAGTCTTCTCCCAAGGATAGTGTATCTTTATCTTTGCCATCTAAAGGTAGGTCTATAACATCGGACTCTGGCCTGCTTATCTTTATCGCATTAACGCGCATCTGCGGGCCCTTCGTTTTGGAGAGCATGTCTTTTTTAACGTAGTCCACACGGTATGCACGCTCTAGCTGCGCCCGTAAATCGGCATAGCCAAAGCTCATACTAGAGCAATACTGCTTAAGCAAGCTCTCTTCTACATACAGGTTTACGTACCCGGGGGTTATGTTGCGCTCAACCCTACCGAATATCTCAGACCGCGTTAGCGACTCATCAATGACGCCCCTGTCTCCGTAGGACGCTTCAATGGTCTTGTTGTCTATAGCCCGTATGTTGATGAACTTGCCATAGAACTCCCGTATGTAGGAGTTAAGCACGTCTTCCGCTGTCCGAGTGTTGGAGCGAACAATTACACGGGATTTGTCAATAAGCTCCTTACACCGTTTGATTATTGGTTTAATCGGTATATTGACAACATTGGCGTATTTCTCTCCGGCTAGGATGCAGCCCGCTATCTTACACGCCGCCCCAGCATGCCAATACCGCTCATCGTTAGACATCCTGAACTCGGTGCGAATCTTGGCGTATACCTGCTCATATACCGTCATAGCGGCGCTGCGGTTGAGTGCCAGCCATCTAGCGTATATATCCCCCGCCACGCCATAGTTGCTGCGGATGGACTTGATTACGTCCACCTCGTGCAAATCCCACGATAGCTTCTGAGTTGTTGTCCACTCCAGCATCCGCATGATCTCCCCGTTGGACGCATGCTTACGCCCCCCAGTCATGTAGTCCATAACGTGGGTGTTCGAGGAAACGATAGCCATAGTAGCCCACACCGACAAGTTGACCCGCTCCTTGTTAGCGCCGGACTCCATCCGCTCTTTGGCCCGACCTTCCGCCATATCAAATACGAACTCGGGGAACCACTCAAAGTCCCTACGGTTCTTGCTAGTGATCTCGTCAGAGATAAGTGGTAGGTTTTTAAGCAGCCCCGCCCGCTGCTGCATAGCAACAGGAGACGTACTCTTGTTAACCCTGTAGTCCCGAGGGTGCCCCCATATCGACGCCGCCAAGTTAAGTGCGAGTGTCTTACCGGTGCCTGACTCGGAGGAGCCTGCGTGATACGTAACCCCGTCCAGCCCTGAGAACTCCATAAGCGGCGAGCCAAAGCCTACCCCCGCGCCTATCATTAACACATCCCACAGCTCTTTGTAGACCAGCAGGTCTACGAACTTACGCCAGCCATCCAGTCCGCCGACGGCCTTACAAGCGTGGGTTATGTTCTCCAACCCCGGCATGGGTATCTGCCGCACTTCTCCGTTGGTCATGAAAATCTTGCCCCCCGCAACGAAACCGTTGTCCGGTTGCCAACCGTAGCTAGCCGGAACTGGGATCGCATGGCGGTTTACAGAAACGTCTTCCACACAAGCGCGTACGTAGTCGAACAAGTTCTTGTCGTTGCCCGAACCAAACGAGGCAATTATGTTCTGCGAAGCCAGCGCCTTGACCGTATCGTCCTTGCTGACAACAGCCTTCTGTGGGAGCGTTATGTCTACCTTGCCGTCAGGCCGCGTAGCCACCATGTGCACCGTATGTTCCCCGCTGACATTAAGCAAATCCACAGCAAACATGTCATATGGTAGAACCATGACCTGCTTCTTTATCAGGTTCTTCTGCTCGTCTTCGGTCTCCACTTCCCGATACACTCCCCCGTTCCGCCCGTAGGAAAATCCCCTAGGCGGAGAGGGCCGGGTTAGCTTGACCTGCGTGGGCGATTCCGGGGCCTCGTCTTCTGCGGGATCGAGAACGATCTCCTTGGGGGCGTTATCTACCGCCGTTTCGTTTGCCAGCGTTAGCGGGGTTGTTAGCTTTTCCCAGTGTTTGCAGTCTGGGCATACACCCAAGTTCTCGCTATTAAACTTAGCACAAGGGTAGTGCCCCTTTATCTCCCGCAGCTTCTGCTGCATACGGCTTTGAGGGTAGGGGTGCAACTCTGATAGCCATGTACACGCCTCTTCGCCGTCTTCGCATTTCTGCGCAATCGAAAGCAGCCCACGCCACAACGGCTCCATGCCATCCTTGGCGGCGTTGTCAATGTAGTACTTTAGTTGCTGACATCCGTTACCGGCTTTGGTTTTATCCAGCAAGTTTGAGAACTTGCTTACCGTATTTGATATGAGCTTTATGTGCGTAGATTTACCAGAGGCAAGCGTAGGACGCCGCCCCGGAATCATTGCGAGGACGTTGCTGCTTGGCGGCGTGGCAGCGGTGTTTGTTACCTCTACAGCTTCGCAGAATTTGGCGAAGTCAAAAACCCCGCCAGTTGACAGCACCTTAACCGTTCTAGGCTTAGCCTTGTTTTTCCAGTTAGTCGTGCCCGGTACGCGCAGCACTCGTGCCGCATCTGCTGTAACTGTAAAGTCTATGTTAAGGTTATTATCCTTACATGCCTGCTTCAAGCCCTCAGCAGCGGGACGCCATTTGGCTACAGGTACATCCTCAGTAAACGGCCAGTAGACGTGCAAGCCGCCGCCGGAGGACACGACCCACGGATTACCTAGCGCGCCCAGCTTGGAGCCCTGAAGAAACTCATCCAGCGCTGTAGCTGCGGCCTGTTTGGTAGCGTAGGCTTTGCCTTCCCCGCAATCTATATCCAAGAACGCAGACCGCATGAACATGGCGTTGCCAACGGTCCTGTTACCGCTCTTGGTAAAACTAGCTAGCGCAAAGTAGACATCCAGTTTGTCGGTGCTGAACTTCTTTATTGCAGGTTCTAACTCCGCTACGCTGTTGGCAAATACGTGTTGTTTCTTATTTGAGCTGAACTCCGCCACACACAAAACACCGGTGGACGGAACTACAGCCGCTATGAATTCTAGCGGTTTCATAACACCCCGTATGTTTAGTGTGTTTGCGTAATGGCTTCAAGTTTAGAAGATGCGCACAACTCGACTCTTAAGCTCTTATGTTGAAGTGTGTGCATACATCTCTCCATGCGTTATCTGCTGTCTTAGAATTAGACAATATGCCAATCAGTGTCTCTACGCGGGCTTTGTAGTACGGAGCAACTTTGCCGCCGATAAACCAGTTATATATTGTCTGTCTAGTAGCCCCAGTAGCTTTTACGATACGAGGAACTGAAAAGTCTAGCGCCGCCGCTAAACGCCCTAGGCTGTTCCCAAGCGTTGGCGTAGCATCGTGTATAGCCGCTATAAGTTTTTTTGAGTAAGCCATTATTTAGTCGGGGGGTTTTATCCCCCCCTAGTTATTAATCGTCTGTATCCCAGTCCGCTACTACCGAAGCTAGGGGCTTACGTTCGGGCGCTTTAGGTGCTTCCGCTTGTTTACGAACGACTGGCGCGTCGTCATCATCGTCGTCGGGTGCAGGAGCAGCTTTAGCTTTCTTCGCCTTGACGGGCGCAGCAGGAGCTTCGTCTTCCTCATCTGCTACCGGCGCAGGAGCCGCAAGCGCGGGAGTTTCAGGGCGGGCTTGGCTACTAAACTTAGGTGCAGCTACGGCGGCTGTAGCTTTCTCAGACGCAGACTGCTCAGTTACCGAAGCAAACTCAGCATCATCCAACCACCGCAGTGTGCGGAACATAAGCTTCGGATGCTCAGCCTTGGTGTCGAACTTAATACGCGTAACCACCTCGTTAGGCTCGATGTTCGCTGCCTGCAACCACGTTGCATACGCTTTGAGCGGAAACTGACCGTTGTCTTCGCGGCCAAACAGCGACTTGCCCGGAACGGTCATCTGGAGAATGTCACCCTCCATGTCGTTAGCCAACACCACGGCTACGCGTTGATTATGACGACAAGCGCGAGTCTCACCATCCCCTGAGCCCTTAGCGTTCATGGGGCAGTTAGCGCACGACGCGGCTTGGGGGTTTGCGACGTTAGCATCGGGAGTAACTCCGTCCTCTGACCAACACACCGGGGCCGAGCTTTCAGAGTCCTTGAACTTGGTCTTGTAGTATGCCCTAGAGATGTTAGGCGCAGCGTTGACGATAACCACGTCCATATACCGTTCTTCAATAGCTGCCACTTCCTTGCCGTCAGCGATAAGGCGGAACACCCCACCTTGTATAGATATCCTGCGCGGGTATCCACCACTGCCTTTACCAGCAAGCGCTTTAGCAAGAGCGGAGGCCCCGCCGCTGCGCTTACGCGCAAAAGAAGGAAGTTTAGCGGGGTTAAATTCTACGACTTCGTTTGCCATATGTTCCTCTTAAGTAGGTTTGCGTACAGAAATAACATACTCCGAGTCGGAGTTAAGCCCCGGCGGTACGAGAGCCGGGTTCTCTTCCAAAAATCTACGCATGTTGAGTTGCGATATGCGCTTCTCCATCAAGTCTAGTGCATCATGCTCGACCATGAACGCTTTAAATGCGTCCCAGTCATGCGTGTTGTAGCGAGTTTTCATAGACATGATTACGGTGCCGAACTCGGTCTTTACAGACGTAGAGCCCATCTCTTTCAGGCGATCCCGTAGTTCTCCGTCTACTAAGTCTAGCTGCTTTTGTAGCTCCGCCAATTCAGTGTCGAACTGCTTTGTGCGGCGTTCCATTTCCGTGCGTATTTTCCTTCGTATCTTCGCCAGTTTATCAAGCGGCAACTCTTGGCCTTCCATCGTTGTGTCTCCTTATAGTTGTTACAGTCAAACATTTTACACAGCCACCGGCTCGTTTGCAAGCTCTTCTTCGTATAGTTTAATCAATGATGTGTGATCGTTAACCCTGCTGGCTAACTGCTTGAACATCCTACGTTCTATGTCGCTGCCCTGAATGTGGACTACCGTAACTTTGTCCGAAGTCTGGCCCTGCCGGTCAGCCCTAGCGCAGCATTGTATATACGTATCTACAGAAAGTACCGGCCCCCAAAAGACCACTGTGTCGGCAGCGGTTAGGGTCACGCCGTGAGACGCGGACTGCGGCTGTATGACCAGTACTCGGGGGTCTGGGGTCTCCTGAAACCGCTTAAATATTGATGACCTAGCCGAAGCACTTATGTCCCCATGCACGACCTCATTAGATATACTGTTCTTGGAAAGAAACGTAGCTATAGTCTCTATGCTGTGCCGGTAGGGCGCGAAAATAAGAACCTTTCTGCTAGTCTCATCAAGCACTTCTAGCAACACGTTAAGCCTAGGTTTGCAGTCAAACTCCACCACCTCCGAGCTATCTGAATACGCTGCGCCCGCAGATATTTGAAGGAGCTTGTTGACTCCCGCTGCAGCGTTGACGGCTGATATAGTTTCTCCCGCCGTGTTTATAAGCATCTGCGCCTTGAGCAGCTTATAGTATTTAGTTTGCTGCGCCGTGAGGGGTACCTCTCTAGTCACCGTCATTACCGGAGGCAAGTCAAGACATTGCGCTTTGGTGTAGCGTATAGCGGGTTGTAGCACCGTGTGCACGCTTTTGTCTGCGTCGAGCTTGGGTATCCACTTGAACTTGGTTAGCTGCTGCATAACTTTATCCCGCCACGCCGTAGCGAAGCGAGGAACTGCCGTCGGGTTAACCAACTTAGCTAAGCCATACGCGTCTAGCGGGGACTGCGCCGCCGGAGTGCCGGTCATCAACCACAAGAATGTGTCCGGCTTGACGAGTTTGTTAAGAGTTTTCCACCGTCTAGTTGACGTGTTCTTCCAAGCATTTGCTTCGTCTCCGATTATCAAATCGAAACGTCCGTCTTTCTGGATTGCATCAGCCAGTAGCGGTAAGCCGTCGTAGTTGCATATGACAAACTCGTAATCCTTCAGTATGACTTCTACGCGCTTGGCGGCTTGGGCATGATAGGCGATAGCTGCAGAACGATGGATAACGCTTTTAGCCATATCGTTTAACCACGCTGACTGCATAATCGACAGCGGGCATACAATCAAACAGCGTCTGACTTCTTTCCTAGCCATAAGGTAGTCCGCAGCCCAAAGCGCGGATAGCGTCTTGCCAGTACCCGGCTCACTGAATACAAACGCTCTGCGGTTCAGCGTGAGAAACGACGCCGTGTCTTTTTGATGCGCGAAAGGGGTATACCTACCGGGCCATTTGTAGTTTTTAAGTATAGGCGATGGGACCCCCCGCACACCTAGATTCTGCAGAACCCGCGCTTCATCAAGCCCCCAGAACACTGCCACTTCATGCACCCCCGCCGTTACTTCACGGACGTGTTTGCTCTTTGGGATTATGTTGAATTTGCTAGGGTTACGCGTCCGTAACAGCAACGCTTTGTTATCAATTATCTGCATGCTTTGTGTGGAATATCTTCGTTGTGTTAGACGGATCAGGCGCGCGCTCAATCAGATTCTTTAAAAACAAGTACTGCGTTAGGCGCACAGTTAGCTCTTTAGTGGGGTCGTTCATATCTCGGTAATTAATTTCCACTTGGCCACCTGTTCTTATTCGCCAAAACGTGTACAAGTCTTCATCGCCCCACTCCTTAAACTCGGGATGCACATTCCTAAACCTGTACACGTTGTGGCTACTCTCCATATCATTAAACAGGGTCATCTGTTCAAAGATATCAAACGCCACGTCCCCAGTGGTCACTTGTTGTCTCCCTGATTAGCCTTTCTGCTTCTCAGCCGCAGGTTGGCAGCAGTAGATTTACCACCCTTTCTAAGTGGCTTAACGTGGTCAATGTCTTTGCCCGCTCTGTTTATCCCTTTCTTGTCATACATCCGCCTAGCACGCTGCCGCTCGTGCTGCGCGCTATCAGGGCCAGACTTGCCGGTCTCAAGATCGCGCTTATATTCTTTCTTATAATCTCTAGCCATCGCGTTACTCCTTTGGGTTAAACTCACACGTTACTACCGGACACCACGGGCAAAGCCCCGACTGCTTAGGGTTCCACACGTTATTGTCGTGACATGCTTCAATCATTGACACTCGTTCTCTGTAACTCCAAAGAATCTTGTCCATACAGTCCACCGTTACTCTATGCTTAACCATACTTTCTTTTACAACAAAAATCAGTGCAGCGTTGACCTTCTTAACTTCTGGGTAGTGTGCAAAAGTTAACAGGGACATCAACTCAAGCTGGTCTCGATCAGGGTACTTGTCGCTACCGGTTTTGTAGTCTATGACCCACGCTGTTTCTGTTTCCTTGTCGAGAATAAGCAAGTCAATTATTCCCCGCACCCAAACCTGTTTAGAGAACCAATCACACGGTTCAAAATCTTTAGTGGCGGCAAGCTTAAGTTCAGCATGCTTGGTTCCGGGCTTTGCGATTAGCGCGTCAAGCGTTGGCTTAATAAACTCAAACTGCTCGGCAAGTTCTTCTCCTTTCACATATTGTTCAGCGGCTTTGTGTAGCTCGTCCCCGTACCGCATTTGATCCGTTTTTACGAACGGATACTTTTTTAGCACCTTTGTTTCGTGATATTTGCGGGGGCAACTCTCGAACTCTTTTAGCGAACTGTGCGACCAAGTTACGTTCATTGGGATGTACCTGTGTAATTACACCAGTTAGCCTTTCAGAAAATGCCTCAACGAATTTCTCGTTCCCTTCGAGTGGATTGCGCATGTCTTTTAGGATGCCATGCACAACTTCATGCCAAAAGGCTTCGCGCCTTTCTTTTTTTGTGTATCGTATTTTAGTATATCCGCAAGTGCTAGCCAGCTTTATTACCTTAGTAGCGTAGTTAATCTCTGCCATGCGGCTGGGCAGCGTGGTAACTGTTACTACTTCGTATTTGCTTTTGCCTATCTTTATAGTTTTCATTGCGCGCCTTCGTTGTGTTATGTGTTTATTTGGCATCCCCGTAGCGTTCGCCAACACCAGACTCGGCGGCTAGGGGTATACCGGGAAGATACTTAGGTTCTTTAATCATTTGCTCCAATACCCATCTTTCAGCTTCAGACGCTTCTGCTTCTGGCACTAACGCTACAACCTCATCATGCACGGTCAAAACGCACGGATACCGCTTCTGTATCCGTAGCATTCCATCCGTCATAACGCAGCGGGCAACGGCTTGTACGATGTTCTCTGTTAGCTTCCCACCGTACAGCTTCTTGCCTAGTCCGTAGCTCCACTGCACCCGACCTTTTTCGTCGGCTTTTCCATTCAAGTCAGGATACCGCAAGTGTAAACCATTTGGCAAGGCTATTTTGCCCTCACTAAACGTCAGGCATTTATGTCGATATTCTTTCCCATTAGCTAACGCTCTTGATATTAACTCGTCGCAAAGGCTCCAAAAGTTCTTAACCGGCTCGGCGGCTTCGCGATACTTGTCGATAATCTGCTTGGCGGCTACGCAGTGCAGCGTTATGTCATCATCGCTACACGTCCTAGGTATGGCCAGCGCTTTGTCTATATTAGGCTGATAGCTAAGGAAGTCCAGTATCTTGTCCTTGGTTACCCCTAGCCGTTTGGCAAATTTAAGGTCGTACATGATCGGTGGCGCACCTAGGAAACCGGTCAATAGCTGCGCAGCAAACGATACCCACCCAAGCCCATAGCCTGCGCCCAGAAGCGCGCTCTTGGCGGACTGCCGCAGGTCTGGATGGCTATCCTTGGTCATGCCCGGTATGCCAAACATCTGCGCGCCAAAGGCGGCATACGCATCCTTGCCGGATGAGAAGATACCCAGTAGCTCGCGGTAATCCGTAAGCCACGCCAACACCCTAGGCTCAATCTGAGATAGGTCACACACAACCAACAAGTAGCCGGGTGGGGCCATGATAGCCTTACGTAGAAACGAGCCGCGCTTCAGGTTCTGTAAGTTTATGCCGCTGCCCTTGGATGCTGACCACCGCCCTGTATGTGCGCCGTAGTAGTTAAGCGGTACGGGCAAGGCCCCCCGCTGCGATATGTCCAATAAGCGTTGAGCGCGGGTGCGTTCCAACGTACTTTTAACGGCGAGCCTAGCCTCGCACAGCGTGGAGATATCCTCGTTACTGTGGTTAAGCAGCGACTGAAACAGCGCATCTTTTTTGGAGAACGCGTAGGTTTTGCCGACAGGGTTGGGAGTCTTCGGCGTCGGGCGCTTATCCTTCATTGGCGGCTCAATATTCAGCGAGCGTAGAACCTGCGCAAACTTTTCATTACTAGCCAGATCAGATTCTTTAATCGCTAGCTTGTTTAACAGCCCCTCCCTGCGCGTTCGCTCCTCCTCAATAGCGTTCTTAAGGGTGTAGGGGTCTAGCTTGAGCACGGGCGTTGTATACATCTTTAGCGTAAGGTCTATGAGACGCAGCTCGCTAGTGGGAAACCCGGCGCTAAGTCTGTTATACACACCCTCACAGAGAGCAACGTCATGCTCACAATACTCAGCTAGCTCGTGCTCCACTTCCGGCGACAAAACATCAAAGACCCCATCGCTGCTGTGCAGCGCTTTCCCTTTTGGCGGGAGGGAAAACTCGGCGGCTAGGGAAGCTAAGCTATTACTGGCCTCTACCCCACGCAAAGCGCGCGCCATACTCAGCGTGTCAAGTATGAAGCATGGTGTATGTCCATATACCCACGTCAGAATAGACACATCAAACTGAGCGTTGTGCGCTAACACCGCCGTCTTGCCCCAGTCGATCTGTTTAAAAAATCGTACTAGCTCACTTGCGGGTACCCATTCCGCAGGGGAATCGCCGCCCAAATACTTCCACGCGGCCCCCCAAGCTTTAAACCTTTTATCTCGTATGTATTCCTCCGTAGTAAGTTTAGTTAGCGTGTACGTTTTCTTACACCATGCCGTCTCGAAGTCCAAGACAAGCACATCGTCGAACGGGCGCATTAATTTAAATCCTCTGGCTTTTTGTTTATCGCTTCCATGAAGCTTCGGCTAATGTAGTTTATTAGCGCTTTGACTTCTTGTACGTCTGCGTTAAGGGAGTATGTTTCTGCAACGTTTCCGTTCACATAAACTACAAGTGCTTTATGCTCGTTTTCCCCCCATAGGCAGTTCTCTATTACCTCGTGCAACCTTACCTGCAGCGCGGTTTTATACTCTTCTTCATTTTCCGCTTCGGTTTCTAAGAAGTGCTCATCGTCATCAAGCATCGGCATCAACCTCTTCAGCCCACGGAAAAGCCGTCGTCCAATACTCTTGTAGTAGTAACTTACCAAACGGCGGGGGTTCTTTATCGTTGGGAGACGGGCCCCCAGCTATGTAGTGCTTTATTACCCGCAAAGGCGGGGGCAAATCTAGTTTTACGGGCATCACTTGTTCCTTATTAGTTGCACTGCTGGCTCTGCCGACACGCCTCTCCTATACTGCTCGATCGTTTTGGCTATGTCTGTCTGCGCCGCATTGGTAGGTTTGAAGTGGCAGCTGGGGTCCACAATATATTTCCCCCTACTACGCAAGTAATTGATTGCGGCTTCGCGCTTTGATTCAAGTGACGGCATATCAACCTCCTATAAAAAGTCTGGGTTCGTATTTCAAAATGGTGCTACCTCACAGGATGACACGTCGAGTTTTCTTCTTGGACCCTTTCGTAATTTTGGCTTTACGCTTTTTGGTCCAATACTTGCTGGTTTTATTGTAAGCTCTTTTGGCTCGGGGGGCTGGTTGGTCTTTATTATACTCTTCGGAAACGGCCATGACGTGGGGACTGAAATCGTACTTGGAGAGGGTTTCATCGGGTTCTACCTTGTAAGGGGCGTTAAAGTCTTCCTGCTCACGTAGCTGCTTACCTTCTTCCGCAACTTTAAAAGCTTTGTACAAAAACCACAGACTAGCAGGGACAAAAACTGCCAAAATAAAA
>Ga0070749_10000818_pt1 | contig 21008 bp, 25 predicted proteins | sample VirMetDEL_Nov_18_FD_75180 | JGI IMG/M metagenome (GOLD analysis project Ga0070749, IMG submission 75180) | Aqueous microbial communities from the Delaware River and Bay under freshwater to marine salinity gradient to study organic matter... | ecosystem: Environmental > Aquatic > Marine >...
AACACTAAACTTCACAAATGAGGAAAAAACTTTTTTTGAACAAGTCCGCAAGAAATGGACTCTTTGGCATAAAAAATCAAAAAATTGTCTTGATTTCTCAAAAAGCTTGAACTTTAAAAATATAAGAAAGTGAGGGTGTCTTGGCGGACTTTTGATTTTTACTTATCGTAAATCATCAAACCTCCTTTCTTTTTCTAAAATCCAAGCTTCAAAGGAATATTTTAAGAATAATGAATATATGGTAGCATTTGCAATATCCCTTATGTCAGTATCTTATGATAATGTATTAACCGTAACAGAATTTGATAAAGAAGTAAGACTTCCTATACCGACTACATATAAACCAGCAAAAGAACTATTGAATAATTAACTTATGATAAAAAATACAGAACCACTCAATTTAACTTGGCTAAAAGGAAGAATGTATGCAATGGAAATTATTGCATTTAGTATGTATACAACGATGAAACTTAGTATTAAAAAATATACCAATCTTAGCATTAATGATACCGTAGTAATTATTGTTGAAAATGAAAAAGACAAGGAAGCATTATTGAAAAAAGCCGACAAATTAGAGGCATTAAAAAAAGAAATTGGAATGGAAATTATTATTGAAGTGTCAAGTGTTGGTTAGTAGTTTTAAAATATGGTTATAGGTATTGATGTTGGTGTAAAAACAGGAATTGCAGTTTTTCAAAATAGGGAATTGGCAGACTTGAGAACATTTACGCCATATCAAGCCATTTGTTTTTTTCAGGAAAATGCTAGTAAAATTACAAAAGCGGTTATTGAGTATTCAAAAGGGCAGTCTTATATTTTTAACAAGCGTTCGGGAATGAATGAAAAAGTTATTGGAAGACTTGGAAGAAATATAGGGCAGGTAGATGGGCTTTGTGAATTATTTATTGAGTGCCTTGAAAGTAATAAAATTGAAGTTCATAAACACACTCCGCTTGGTAAAGGCTCAAAATGGAACGCAGATGACTTCAGACATTTTTTCCCTGCATGGAAAAATAGAACAAACGAACACGAAAGGGACGCTGTTAAGATTGTTTTTAAATTTAATCATCATTTAGATGATGTGAGAGTGAGCGACATAATTAAGTGAAATTACTATTTTACCCGATTGGGTAAAATAGCAAAACACTTGGATACATCTCACAACTTCCAATTAATACCAACACCGTAAAAATCATGTCCGAAGTTTCTCGTTGTTAAGTCTCCATTGGAAAAATGCGTGAATAAAACACCTGCATTTACTCTTTGCGTGAAATTGTAAAACATACCAAAACCAAGCCTTGCATACACTTTTGAAGGAAGCATTACATCTCTGTGATTATTTGTGCCTTGACCGTCTACAAATTTATAACCAATTCCTGCGAATGCTTGCAATTGCATTTTTTTGATATTGTAATAAAGTTCTTTATCGTATCCGATGTGTAACGCCTGAAATGTTGCCTGCCCCATTTTAAAGTCCATATAACCAATATTTAGTGTATGGCGTGTTGGTATATTGAAAAACCTCCTTCCTTGATCTTCTTTTATTGAAGCAGTGATATTATTACCACTTGCAAACGAACCTTTTTTATATCCAAGAGGTGAGTTTGTGATAGTATTATATGAAAGCCCAAGCGTATATTCGCTTGCAAAGGAAGTTGCTGAAAGTAGTAGAGCGGTTGTGATAATATGTTTCATTTTGTTTTTTAAAAATTATATAAAAAAATGATGAAGGAATTGCACTACCATAAATAAATTTTAATTAATATTTTATCATTAAGTTACTCGGTTTATAATAAGCCTCAGGGCGGTGTGTGGTTCTATAAAACACACCGCAGTTTAAATCAAGAGGCATAAAACAGCTTTATGAATTCCTATATTAGGATAGGTTTCTATAAACACAAAAATTCAAAAGTCAAGCATTATTTATAATATCATATAAAAAATACACTAAAAACAAGAAATGGTATCAAAAAACACGGGGGTAAGATAAAAAAAGTGTATAATATTGTACTACTCACTCCCAAGCTTTCCATCAACTATTCCTAAAACCGTTTTATAATCAAACACAGGGCAAGTTTTATTTGAGACCTCACAATGTCCATGAAATGTGATATTTCCATTATATGCTTTATTAATTGATTTACAAAGGCTTTTAAGAGCTTCCATTGATTGTTCAGTGTATTCCTTTGAACCGCTCACACAAATAGCAATAGAACCCGCATTACACCCAACCTGTGCGGCAGGTATAAGCTCAAGTGAGCGTCCATTTTCAATTTTACCAGTTTTGCGAATAAAATAATGATAACCAACATCATTAAAACCTCTTGCAAGATGCCATTCACGAATTGTTGCAATATTATCGTGTGTATCTATGTCGGAATCTGAACAATGAATAAAAACTTTGGAAACCTTTCTTTTGGGCTTTTGAAAACCCACATCGGCAGGGGTTTCGTCAATAGGAACGCTATTAACTGGGACTTTTTCAGTTTCCTTCCCTGCCGTTGCTTCGCTAACTATTTTAAAACCATGAATACCTTTTTTTTTTGATTCTGAACCTGTAACAGAACTGTTAGTATTTTGTGACATTTCTTTTTCATTTGTCAAGTCTTTTTTTTTTGATTTTCAATAAAAGAGGTGGATATTTTTCTACCCGTAAAATATGAAGTCATTACTTCAAGCAATGTTAATAAACCCATGGCAAAATCATTTTGAGAAAAAGCTGATATACCATAGATTACGGATAAAATAAAAATTAAAAAACCTATAAGACAAATAAGTAGCATAAGAGGGGCGGCTTTGAAACAGTTTACAAGGCAAATTAAAATATTACAAAATCCACCTTTTTCGTCTTCCAAATATTCAAGATACGGTGAGTTAATTTCTGCTTTTCTAATATCTATAATATTACTCTCAAGATTATTATTTGATTTTACAATTTCAGCATTAGCTTGGCTTTCTGCAATAAGTTTTTTTTGAATTTCAATGTCAATACCAGCCTTGTGTAAGGCAAGTTGTGTTTCAAAAATTTGCAACTCTATTTCTTTTTGTTTTACTTGCGATTGTTTTTCAATTTCAAATTGCTTTGTTTCTTTTTTTGATTCAATAATAAAACCAATAATATCTTTAGCAATTCCACCAGCAAAACCAAGTAAAGACCCTATTCCAACCATAAATTATAAATTAAAAAAATTTTTCCAATTAATTTTGGTGTAATTTTCACCAAGTTTATTTGATAAATCTTGAATTGCAATAAAAATATCTTGCCTTGTAACCATACCTTCACATTTTCCCTCTTCGGCGAAACTCCACCAAAGAAAATATTCCATTTTATAATGTGTCAACCATATAATCTTAAAATCTGTTTCAGCGTAAAGTGCATTATGCCGTGGACTGCATCTTGTGTTTAAGTTTGGAAAGACTTGCTCTGTGAAAAAAGAAATTGAATGTTTTGATTTGAAAAAATTACCATCTCCCTCTATTTGTATAGGGTTGTGTGATAAATAAGGTTGCATTGCAGTATGTGCAATATACATATCATATTCACATCTATCACCTATTTTGATAATTTGCGGTATTACACCAATGATTTCATTCGTAGGTAATAAATGTAATATACCGTATAAATCACCATTATTGTTTATTGGTTTGATATATTCGCTTGAATACCAATGTTCTTTTATATGTGTTAATTCATATGGTGTACTTGTTGGTGTGTCTTTACACCATATTTGTACAAAACGGATTCCCTCCTCTTCTATTTCAGCAATCCCAAAACAATTTTGAGTTTTACAATTTTTAACAAGGCTTCTTTGCTTTGCTATAATATTTTGAAAGCTTTGTACGGCGTGAGCTTTTGTGTAATGGTTATAACTATATATCAATATCATTAAAACACATACTACAAATCCACCGCCAATGATACCACATAATAAACAAGCAGCAAACCTCTTAATGAGCTTGAATAGAAACATTATAATACTCATTCCGAACTTATCAAGCAGCCATTTTAAAATTGTTGAGTTCATTTTAATCGCAATACCGTCTTCTTTTGTTTGAAAAATGATATTGGGTCAGGATATGGATTATCTTGAAAATTGTTTTTATTGATATACCCAATTTCATAATCTTTTCTTGCACTTAATTCGGAGCAATAAAAATATTGTATATCTTCCAATTTTTGAATATATAAATCAATATTTTCAATTTCTATTTTAAATAGCCAACGAATAAATTTTGTAAATAAATCATTAAAACGCTGTATATATGTTCTTTTAAGGTATGAAAGCTTTGCGTATTTCTTGCCAACAACTGCTTTTTGAAAAACCTCTAATTTTTTCAAGCCTTCATTATCAAGCTTCACATCGGGAGACCAATAAAGTTTTTCATCTTTATGAAAACCACCAAGGCTGTACTGTGTGCCAATTTTATAGACATATCTACTACTGGAAATATGAACTCCACGCTTTTTTGTAGCTTCAAGCAATTGAAATTCAACTTTATTTGGATATCGTACAACATTAACTATAATCGAAGTGTGTGATTTCTTTGCAGTTTTCGGGTTTCCCATTCTACCAAAAAAAGCAATGATCTTAGAACCAAAAGCCCACCAAACAGTTCTATGATGTGCTAAATCTTGCCCTTCTCCAATTTCATTCCAAAATTTATAAAGATTGTTGTTCATATATTTACACTAAATTATGATATAAAAACACAAATTTTCCTGCCATTCCTTCGTTATTTCAAGTTGCTCTTCTGCTTCTACTCCACTGCAATAGTTTCAATAAGATGCTCTTCTGCTTCTACTTCCACTGCAATAGTTTCAATAAGATGCTCTTCTGCTTCTACTTCCACTGCAATAGTTTCAATAAGATCCATTGTTTCGGCTTTTTGGACTTCTAAAATCAAAAGCTGTAAAGTGAATGGAACGCCTGCGTAAATCTTAACTTCTCCTTCAATAAACTGAATATCATCTAACTCTTCTTGTGTTTGTGCCTTTTCTATTTCACTTTTAATATGTCTTACATAAGTTCCCCTTGCTTGTTTGTATTTTTCTATTTTATTAAAAATATCCTGTACTACTAAATTTGGCATCTTAGTTATCGTGTAATTTGTACCAAGTATTTCATAACTAAAAGGCTCTTTTTCATTTTGTTTATTTAGGGAAACGGTGTGTGCTTCATTAATCGTTGTTTTAACTTCCGCCAATAAATCTTCACCTTGCATCAACCTTAAAACACACACATTTAAAATATTATTTTCAAATGCTTCCAACTCTTGTATTTTTTGTGCTTTTGCATAGTTTAAAAAATGGCTTGTTTCGTCATATTCCCAAATGCCCTTGTGTTTATTTTCCTCAACATATTCTAAAAAAGTTTTATCTAAAAAAGCAAAATCAACTTGATCATAAACCCTGATTTTACTGTTATCTTTTAAAGTGGTGCAAGTTCTATTGTTATAATCTACATAAAACCGACCATTGGGTAATTTTGTAATTTTTTGAATTTCGTTAATATTTACCATAAATCATTTTAATTAAGCTCAGCATCAATATCAATATATGCAGTAGGTTCGTTTGCAAATTGCAAATTCCCAAAAATTCCAGCAGTAGAAGAGGCGGTTGTAAGCTTTATTTGTGTCGTTTCCAAACCTTCATTGTCTGTTATAAAGGCGCTACCAACTAATCCATTTGCTCTTAAGTGTGTAGGGTTTGAAACTGTGATTATAGGTTGTCTTATTTTTCTATCATATTTTAAAGTGCTGGAAAACACTGTTGCAGTACTGCGATACCCATCTGAAATCACATTTAAAATACCGTCTTCTTTTTTAATTCTTTCAAAATATGGTAAGCATTCTTGTAATGCTTCTTCATAACTTCTATAACCAAATTCAGTTGCAACTGTGCCGAGTTCTAACTTAACATTTGCAATATCAAAATAATCATTTACACCAGCTATTCCTTGCATATTTGCAGCGGTTGCTTGCCAGTGCAGTGATTGTATGTTTGCAGGAATGGTAATTGTAAATTCGACTTTTTGCCAAACATCTTTTGTAGTTGATGTGAATACTTGTGATGTAAAGGAGTCTGTATAACCAGTATTATACATTATTCTGCCAGCGTTAGCGTTTGATCCACCACGCAAACTTAATCCAACAACACCGCTATTTGCAGAAAAATCTGCACCGAGTTTTATCCAAGCTGATAATGTTACCTCTTTGCCCGCAATGCGTTTTACATTATGCGTTTTAATATATTCGCATATATTTAAGTCCCCACTTAAAGCGTCACCTTCCGCCCTTTGTATCCTTGCGAAAGTATGAAATGTGCTATCTAATTGCTTTGAAACAATTTGCCCTGTATGACTTGACCCTCTTCTGCCATAACTTCTATCTGCAAATGGAATAATTACATTTACACCACCAGGGTGAATGATAATCTCTCCTCTTTGCCATATTTGAAAATCTCCATTAATAAGAATATTTGGGTTTAGAACATTTGGGAGTGCGACATCAATTTTATGTTGTATTGTGTTTCCTACAGTGATTGGTGTTATGGTAACATTTTCACCACTAATAATTTCATTTTGAACGGGAACTGTTGTTTTTGCCTTCACAATATAATGTACTGCAATGTTTTTCGGGCGGGTTTCTGTATCACCACCACTTGTAATGGAATGAAAGTGGTTTCCGGCAGGTTCTGTTGTCTGCCAATTATACTGTTGCGTTTCATCAGCCGTACTTTCACTGGTATTGAAAGCATTTGAAGCCCATTCAGTATTTGCATAATATCTTGTATATTGATGTGTATGACTACCAGTTGTATTCGTCACAAATGGGTTGGTTGGCCTTGCAGTTGATTGCCCCTGCACAGTTTGAGCTATAACCCTTGTTGCACCATCAGGGTCTATTGTTCCTGATGGATCATAACCTCTTAAAAATTGCCCTTGGAAGTTTGGAAGCTTTATATTTGAACCAATGACCCATTCCGGTCTTGCAACGGCAAGCTCAGGGTATTCACTTGCTAAAACTTCTTGTCCATCTAATAAAAGCCAACCAGTAGGGAATTGACCTTCAGCTGACCATATATTGACCATGCCAATCGGCACACTGTCAAAGCCACCATAACTTATCCCACCATAACTTATCCACTGCCCACTCTGGTATTCTTGTTGGACTTTTGCAGTAGTATTGAAAATAAAATCTCCGTCGTTCCAAGAAAGTGCGTCTCTTTCTACTTCGGTAAAAAATGGTGTGCCATTAATATTATATGAACCTTGTCTTTTTTGTTCATTTGTAAATGATTGTGCAGAACTTACATCAACCTTAACATTTAATTGACCTTGAGTATTTTCAAACGCAGTCTTGCCATCTTGACCAGTTATTATTGCTGTGTTTGATGGCGTAAAAGTTCCTTGAATTGTAATTTGGCTTGCAGTCTTCCCAAAGTCCTGCAAAACCCATTTTAAATCTTGCGTTGTGTTGTCAAGTGCAACTGCAATATGGTCTCCAATTGTAAAATCAATTCCATTAAATGTTCCTGCAACTGTAACGATGTAATAGTCGCCTTGTTTATAAGTTGGTGCTGTTGGTGTTAATGGCAGTGTTGGTGTGTTTGTATTTGCATTCCAGTTGTCAATAAATCGCAAACCACTTGAAAGGTCGTTAAGTGAAACACCACCGTCAATTGTTTCTCCATTTTGGAATATTGCAAGGTTACCATTCATTGCTGTTAAATCTTTGTCTTGTTTGTTTGCAAGTTCTGCTTCTTGTGCTGGGGTTAAACCGCCATTACCAAAAACACCGCCACCAAAAAAACCTCTAAATTGAAACATTATTGTATAAAAGATTTAATATTTGTTTTTGTTGAAGTACCAATAGAAATATTTATTGAAGTATTTGCGCCAGCATTTGCTAATTTTAATATTCCATATAATGGCACATTATCTTGCGTATAAGAATTATAATCAAATGCAGTAGTGTCCGTAATTTCTGTTTCCTCTTTTACTACTTTTTCATTAAAATCAAATTCTTCATCATATAATTTACCTACAAAAACCTCAAGTTTCGCACCATCAAATATACTGCCATTTAAGACCAAAATCCTAATATTTTCACCACTAAAGCTACCTTTTACGGCAACATAATCATTATTTTGAGTAAGTGTGAACTCTTGCGACATATACAATCATTGACTTTATAAAAAAAGTATATTTCATTTTAAAAAAATCAAGTAAAATTATGATTCAAATTTTAGGAATTGATAATACCTTACGACAACAGTTTATTCAGTCTTTTGAGGAGACGGATTTTACACTTCGCTTGCAATATAGTTATGCTACACTGCGGTGGAACGCATCTATTAACTGGCAAGACAAATTAATATTCAATGGTTTCAAATTAGTACATGGAAGTTTATTATTGAGACAATATCAAAATATTTTACCATTTGACCTCTTATGCATTACTTCTGATGGACAACCGCCGTACTCAATTGAAAGCTTTACAATAGGGAATGCTGTTGGTGTAAATTATGGCTTGTTTATACTAAACCAAGAGGAGGCAAATGAATATGAGCAAATATTATTTTCTGCAATCCAATGAATTATGGGAATATAATTGGTACAGTACAGATATTAATTGCACGCACAAATGAGATATTAACCTTTTCAAGTGATAACTATGATATATCGGGCAATATACAAAGAAGCAGTTTGGCAAATCTTAATAGTGGAAGTATTACAATTGATAATATATCGCCTGCAACATTTTCAAGATTGTGGAAAACAAGAATAGGAGCAAACAATGGGCAGATTATTCTGCGTGCGGAAATCGGAAGAGAGGGCTTGGGACTTTTTAAGGTATGTGAAAAAGATATCATTGAAAGTTCAATGACAAAAAGCGAACAAACATACAAAGCTACATTTCTTGCAATTGCAGGTATGAACGCACTTGCAGGAAATTATACAATGAATAGTAAAAATGCAAACCTACAACAAATTATAGAGGATTTGTCGGCTGAGACAAAAATTCCAATAGGGAGAGTACAAGCAACCGACACTAAAAATGTTGATTTTGTTACATTCCCACAGACAGGCACAAAAACATTAAAAGAAATTGAAAGGGCATTCCCAAACGCAGATGTTTATGTTGATGGGAACAAAATATATGCCATAGATAAGAAAAGCTGGATTAATACAAATAAAGGGCTAAAAATTACTACAAATCAATTAAGGCTACCACCGACACTTGAGGCAAATCGTATTAAATGTGATATACATCTTGACCCAAGATTTGAAATTAATGATATTACAGAAATTGAAAGTGCAGTTTCACCATACTTAAACGGACAATATAAAGTGGTTAATGTTATCCATAATTTTTCAATAACAAGAACAGGCAGTAGTACGGGGTCAACAAAAATTGAGTTGTTATATTTTCCATTCTAAAAGCTATCCATTCCCTCAAGATAATTTTTTAGATTATTACTTACCTGCTCTTTCACGCCCCACTGTATGGCATCTATTAAGCAATCGGCTAAATCATCATTTTTGTGTGTATTGTTTCTACTAAACTGTTGTAATTCATTTACAAAAGTTGCGGTATGTGTGTGAAATGCAGGTAGGTATACAATTTTTTGATTATATTCGCCAACAACAAGATTTGCTCTCGCAACCTTATCATTAGAAGCTCTTGGAAGTTTCTGAAAATAAATATCCCCGTCCCTTCGTAATTCCATAAACAACCCTTCATTACTTGTAACATCCTCAAGTAATAAACCTTGAAAATAGGATTTATGGTTATTCTTACCTGTAAAATCCTTCCAGTGATTGTATGTGTTTTTCAAAATTCTAACCGTATCATCTAAAATTTCCTTATGATGTACAATATCTAATGCGTACAATTTTGGTTTTTTAGCATCTTGCAAATCCACACCCCAAACAATAATAGCAGTGTAGTCATTATTTTTATTAGTTTTGAAAGCAATATCTGCTGTTATCAAAATATTTGTAATGTTTTTTATATCTTCCAACTTATCATAATATTGTAAGTTATCAATATTGAATATCTGAATATCGGATTGCGTAGGTATTTGCAAGTATTCCGTCTTGAAGCGTGCTTCATTATTCAAATCTGCCTTAATTGTTTTTTCATTTTCCTCGGAAAATACATCTCGCAAATATTCGTTATATTTAAAAAATATAGTTTTACCATTATATAATTGATATTTTGTGTCGCCATGTATTTTAAAATGATATGGCAACGAAAGATGTAAAAATGGTATACCTGCATGTGTATAGCTTTTGATATATCTTGCACTAATATCATTAAAATTTAATCTTTGATTTGCAACAATAACTTTTGTTGAAGTAGTTTTCTTAATAACATCATACATCCTTCTTGTCATTAACGATGTTAATTTTGCCTCCGCCCTATATGAACGAGCTTCCGAAATAGTGTCTTCATAAGTTAAAAAGTCATCAAGCCAAATAAAATGGAAGCCTTGCCCGATTGGTGTTTGTGATTGTGTAGTTTGAAATTTTAAAGTGAATCCATTGGAAAATTGAATAAAATTACTACCACTATGCTGAAAGTCATTTTTTTTGTATCCTATAACTTGCAAGAAAAATGGGTCATGCACAACTGCAATAATGCTACCAAAAAAATCTTTCATGGTTTTCATGTTTGCGGTCACAATAAGACCTTTCTTTTTAGGGCTTCGCAAACCTACAAAAACACTTCCTAAAATTGTAACTAATAAAGATTTACCCGTTCTTGGTGATGTTTCTAATAAAAATAAACTTTCCTTAGTATTTTCTAAAACAAAATACTGAAAATAATCCTGAATTGCTTGATATACCTTTTGTTCAAACGAAGCATTCTGTTCAACAATTCTTGCAAACATATCACAAAAAGGGTAAAAACCATAATTCGTGTTAATTGTTTTTTTATAAATTTCCTGAAAAAAGCTTATTTCTATCATTTTATTTGACTTTTTAAGAAAAGTAGTTTTTTCAAAAGAAATCTTTTTAAGAAAAATGTCAAATAAAACTTTTGAGGCAATATTGCAAGATTTCACTAAAAAAACAGAAAAAAACGCAAAAAAAATACAAAACCAATTTACAATTGAGGCAACAAAATTGAAAGATAACCCCGAATATAATAATAACTTTAATGAAAAAATATTAGAATTACAACAAGAAACGGAGCAAAAAATATTAGAATTGCAGGAAAAAAGACAAAAAGACTTACAAAAAGCTTTTGTTGAAATTTTAAATATTAATGAAAACGCAAATTATGTAACATTACCAACTTTTGAAAGGGAAGGTAAAACATATATTCTACAAATACCATACCATTACACCCTTAAAGCAATTACTATAATTTTAGATTTATATAAAAAAATTCATAAAATAGAAGAGCAAACGGTGGAATTTTACCAAAATACTATTTTGTCCTTAAGTGGAATAAACTTACTTGAAAAAATTTCCCTTAACAAAAGAAGCTTGGTGGAATTAAAAGATTTTGATTTTGAAAATGAACCATTGGCAATGTACCCATTACACGCTTGCCATATACCGAGTATTATTCATATACTTGGAATGTGGGTTGTAGAATATCAAGAGCTTGCATTAAAAAAAAAATAATCAATCTTAGGCATCAAAATAAAACAGGAAAGGATTTTTATGGGAATTTAATAACAGTAGAAGATAAAGAATATGTTGTACAATTTTCACAAGATATAACTCCAATTGAACGCAAATTCGCAATGCTATTTCTACACGAAAATATTCACTTGACACCTGAAGTAATTATGGATTTTAATCTAATGGAGCAAGTAATTTTTGAGCGAATGGATATTATTAAAGCACAATATCACAAAGAAATTCAGGAAAATTTGAATAAAAAATAATATGGCGACCTCACAGGAATTAGGGACTTTCTTTTTTACAATTGATTTAAACAATCAGATACAAGACAAACTTGACCAAATAATTAAAAATACTACTAAAAAAACCGAAGAAGGTGAAAAGAAAAAGCAAAGTGCAATAAAGAAAACATCGCAAGCAATTTTTGCTTTCAGTCAACAAGTGGCAACCTCAATGCTTGCAATTAAAGCGGTAGCAATAGGAACTGGTGCTATTTTTGGCAAGGTAATGGATTCTATTAACAATTACGCCGTTGGCTTATTGCAAGCTTCCGCTGTTACACAAGCCAGCACAAGAGACTTGCAAGCGTTATCAAAGCAGTTTTCAATATTGGGAAATATATCAACGGGGCAAGCACAGGAAGAGCTTACCGCCCTTGCAAGTAAAATTCAAGAGGCTAAAATGGGTTTTAGTGACCCTAAACAACTTACAATAGCAGGCATTAATTTCAATCAAGGAACCACACTAAAAACTGCAATTAACGATTTACGAACAAGCTTAAAAGGATATAGTGATGCACAGGCAACGGTATTTTTGAAACAAGCGGGACTTTCAAGTAACTTTCTATTCTTCTTGCGTGCAACGGAAGAGGAAATGAAAAAAATTAATGAAATACCATTCCTTACGGAGCAACAATTAAAAGATATTCAAAAGGCAGGTCGTTCATTCAAATTCCTAAAAGAGTTACTTGGCGGCATATACAAAACTGCACAGGCGAGACTTGCACCATATTTACGGGTTGAAATGGATAAATTATTTGCCGTAATAGTCAAAAATAAAGAGAAGTTTATACAATTCTTTGAAGATGTGGTAAAACTTCTTGTAAGATTTACACAAAGCGTTGGGAATGTAACAAGTATGATTGCAAATTTTACGGGCAGTCTTTTTAATAGTGATAAGGGCTTACAAATCTTCCTTGGTGGACTTGTTGCGATAAAATTAGCAATGTCTCCATTAACAAGAACACTTACTTTATTCTATTTGATACTAGATGACATAGCAGGCTGGAGTCAAGGGAAAGAAAGTTTATTTGGTGGATTATATGATGTTTTCAAACAATTACACGATTTTTCACCAGTACTTGGTAAGTTAGCAATAGGTTTAGCAGCATTGGGTGGTTTGAAAATTACAGGGGCGTTAGGAAAATTAAATGTAGCCTTGGGACCTCTCTTAAAATTTAGTAAAGTGCTTGGACCGTTAGCGGCGATATTAGCAATTAATCAAGGCATTTCTGCTTTGGAAGAAGGATCGCAAAGTGATAGTGGGGAGGACAGGCGTAAAAGAGTTGCACTTAAAGTTCTTGAATATGGCGGTTATGGTGCGGTGGGCGGGAGTTTTATACCAGGCGTGGGAACTGCTGTAGGTGCTGCTGTTGGCTTAGTTGCGGGTGGTATAAAAGGTATTTACGATGAAACGCAACAAGCACAAAGAGACACATCCATTCCTATTCCTCAAACTACACAGCAAGCTATCCAAAATAGCGTTAATAATGCAAATAAAAATGTTGAAATTACAGATAATTCAACAACTACTATCACAGTAAAAAGCGTTGACGAAGCAAATCAAATTATTGACAACAAAGACGCAAATATGCAAAAAGAATATAAAAAAATGAGTGCATCTTATGGCGGTATTTAGTGGACAACTTGGAGCTATAAAAGACCAAGCTCAAAATGTTTTAGGAAGCAACACATCAATTAGTAGTTGGATTGATAGTAAAGTCAAGTTTGTAAAAACCTCCAGTGTTAATGAAACATCATTTGTAGAACAAGAAGAAAATAATATTGAATTTCGGGGATTTGATATTGTCAATACAGTAGAAGAAAAGTACACAACAACAATAACACGCTCACCAGTAGAGGATGGGACTTCCATTGTAGAACATATATCAAAACCTATTGAAACATTTACAATTGCAGGAAAGGTGGGGCAGATTGCCGTAATATTCCCGAAGAAACTTGCAACTCTTGAATCTAATCTCACAAGCGTTCTTTCCGTTGGGAATAGATATGCACCAAGTCTTGTTGGTCCAGCAAATAAAATAATTCAACAGGGAATAAGCAAAATAAATAAGTTACAAACACAAGCAGAAGGAGTGTTAGCAGAGGCAAGGGGCTTTTACAATGTGATACAAAATTTCGTTAAGGCAGACTTTGAAAGAAGGTATGTTGCTTTTAAAACGGTGTTAATACAATCACAAAGAGACAAGAAGCTCTTCAGGCTTCGTATTGGCGGAACGGAGGAAGAAAATCTTGCCATTACATCTGTTTCAATAAGTGGCGAACCAAGAAACACCGTTGACACCGTAACATTTACGATTACATTTGAAAAAATCAATAGAACACAAATTGCTTCTAATATTAACGAAGGTGAAGTGAAGCGTGTTTCGGGAGAAATAGCAAAAAAAGAAGCAGAGGAAGCAATTAAAAATACAATAGGGAAAAGTAATAAAACTCTTCTGCGGGAAGGAGGTGAGAGAGTTTTTAATGCAATTTTAGGTAGATAGTATGGAAATAGACTTAACCACGGCAGTTGAAAATGTAGTGTATGAATTATTTGCTACACATTCAAAAATGAAAGTAGGAAAAATTGTCAGTATTAACAAGGAGAAGCGAGTATGCACTATTGAATTTTTTGAATATGTGAATAAGGATAGTAAAGATATGCAATTACCCATTCAAGAAAATGTACCATTTTTCTACACTCAATATTCGGCAAATGGTGTGGGTATTTTTACTCCTTATAATATAGGTGATAATGTTTTAGTGGCTATATTAGACAACTTTAATTTTGAGGATTTTTTTCAAAAGAATAGTAAATTTCAGGTGTTTTCCCCACATAATTTAGCGAATGCAGTCATCATAGGTCACGCACCAACACTTGCAAATGATATTGAATATGATGGTGAAGGGGTATTGGTAACCACGGGGAATGCTTTAATTGAGGCTACGAAAGATGGATTGATTGATATCAAAAATAATACCACATCATTGAAAAATATTATAAATCAAATATTAACTGCCTGTAAGAATATCACCGTAACTGTCGATGGCGTTCCAACACCGGTTAATAATATTGCCGATTTTACTGCAATTCAAACCTTAGTAACACAACTATTCAAATGATTTTATGGCAGAATATACAACGATAGCAACAACAAAAACAGGTGATTGGAATTTGAATTCATATGCAAAAAGCGATGAAGCAATATTCATGATGGTAAATAATAATTTGCAAAGTGTAGTTGGAACTTCAGAACACGATTTAAATTTTGGAATTGACGAGCGTGCAATGATGAATGAAGTTGAGGCAATTCAATTCTTAGGCAATAGTGTACAAAAAATGCTATTATTGACAAGTGGCATAGTAGAAGCAAGCATTCAAACTAATGGGATTGTTTTACAAAATGACCGCACACTAACAATACCATACACATTCCGTACAGTTAATAACACAGTGGTCACAAATACCTATATTACAAGAATTTAAGCAAGTGGTATAATTCTTGAATAATCAGACATTTTTTGCAAGCCAACCTCAAGTGTATATTTATGAAATAACATTTCAGATGCGCCAGTTGTTGAAGCTATATTGTTATTAGCAATTTCACATTTTTTAATTACAACAAATTTACATTTTGTTTCTTGTATCTCAGGAACGCCATTATTAACATAATACTTTTGTATCAACATCGGAACATTTGAAAAAGGTGCAAATGCAATAATATTGTCAGATTGTAAATTTCTAATATTTTGTAGGTATAAATCTGTAGACGACCCTATTGGAGCAAGTCTTGTAATAGTTCGTAGTTTTGCATTTGCATTTGCGGTCATTAATAAGCTACCTTGTGCAGAAATATCTGTGTTGACATCATCGTTTGCCTGTTCAAATGTAACATCCCCAAAAAAATCTGTAAACACATGAGTACCGTGTATCATTACAACAGCATTTACATTTTGTCCATACATATATTATTAAAAAAATTATTTGTCAAATGCTATCCCCTTACTCTCTATTTTTAATACCCCTGCTGGCGTATGCAATAAAAATGAAAAACGGAGTGTTCTTTGTGCCTTATCTGATTCAGATAGTGATTCTATAGGAACGCCATACACAAAATAACCATCGGATTTTATAGCTCTTTTTTCGTATTCTTTTAATCCCTTACTTGCATTTGTTGGTAAAATAGTAAATGGTACATCTGAACCAGTGTATTGTGAAATAACTTTATTTTGTGCTAAAATATCCAAAGCTTGCACTTCATAGATACCTTTTGTAATACCAATCGAAGTATTATCCATATTAAGATTATTTTTTGCAAAAATCTCATCAACATTAAGATTATCAATGAAATTTTCAAAATTATATTCAAATAGCTTTTGGTCAAATGAAAGTGTTCTTGTACCACGAGTATACAACCCTATGCCAAAATGTCTTGTAGAGCCTGTTGTCAAATAATTACTTACACCATTTGCAGTAGTAGATTTGGCATATTTTTTATAGAGTTTTTGTTGCACACTGGACGGTACAAGGTTAATTTCCGCATTTGATAGGTCAATATTTTTTGTTTGTAAATTTAGCTTTTCGCTATTTTGAGTAAAATAATTTACACTTAATTGAGTTGCTAAAAAACAAGAAATCATATTATGTAATGATTGTGTATCCGTGGCAGGCGTTTGTACTAAAAATGTTTTTTCATAAGCATTTGTATTAATTTGCTCAACAGTATCAGCAATGGTCAAATCTTTTACATTAACAGGGTAAAAGAAAATATGCTTTTCACTTGCAAGCTCAACGCTTTCCTCAAGAAGTTCTGCAATTTCAAGAATATGTTCAGGTGTAAGGTCAAGTGTGGTTATTACTGGAACAATTGCCAAATCATTTTGTAATGTTACAATATTTTCTAACTGTTCTTGAAATGATGTAATTGTTGAATCTGTACCTGCAACCTCAACAGCATTTGCAATATCAAAATAATCACTATCCGTTAAATCCGTTCCCGTACCACCTGTTAGAGGCTCTATTACAATTGTTGCAGTTGCCCCAAAAGTTAGATTTGTAAATTGTAACTTGGTATTGTCAACAACATCAACTTGAAAATCAATACACTTGATTTGCAAATATTCTGCAATATTTTTGATTGCATTTGTGTCATCAGCAATAGAAGTAAAATTGAGTTTTGTAAAAGGGATTGGGTCGCCACCATTTATAACAACTTGAAATTCACCGTCTGCCACACCAACTAAACCAGTACGGTTTGGTGTTAAGTCAATTGTTGTAATTGTTGGGCGTGTTGCATTTGTATCCTCAATAGGAAAAACAAAAATAGAGCCGTTAGCACTGGCAATATTGTTGTTAAGATTTTGAAACAAAATTTTTGCCATTTTGTATGTTCTTGATGAAGGTACAAAATACTCTTCTATTTCTGAAAATGTAGCAAATTGTTTGTAATTGTCTATGATTGGTAATAGAGTTGCATCATTAGAAAATAGTGCAACATTTGCTGTTGTAAATTTTGGTGAGAAAGATGACGCAAGTGCTATATCGGTGTTGGTAAACTGGTCAATGATTTTGTCTGCCATATATATTATATGAATTAAATTAATTCAAATATTGTTTTATTTGATGTCAAGTAATTTTACGGTGTAAGTTCCATTTCTCTTTCATTTTCTACGGTATATGGTAAAATCTTATTTGGTATTTCATCTTGTATTGCTTGTATTTCTTGCAAATTTTGTGTCGTTTTAATATTAGTTTGCAATTCTGCCTCTGATAAATAAAGTTTTTGTGTACCTTGTAATATTGCTTGAAAAATATTAACAATATCAAGTCCATTGAATGTGATGTTTTGATTGTCAACATCCGTCCACTGTGCAGGTATGTTTTTTAAGTCTACATCTCGAATGAGATTTTTATCTCGCAGGACTTGAAATAGAATATACACCGCATACCCCATTATATTGAATTGTGCCTTTTCAGTTTTATAAAATGTATGTCCGTTATAGCTAAAATTTTCATGTTGAATTTCTTTGCGTGTATTTCCGGCTATTTTTGAAGTTTGTTTTTTCTCTGTTTCCAACAGGAACGCATTTATTTCTTCTTGGGTTGCGTCCCTGTATTCAATTATATTATTTTGGAAAACTTCCTCACTATCCGCACTTATTAAGGTGCCTGTTGGAATATGTATTTTATAAATCATATATATTAAATATCAATTGTATAAGAAAGTAAATGTGCTTCACGGATTGATACACCACCACTATTTATAGTTGAGACAACAAATAAATTACCATTTGAAGTATAAACATCGCCTTGACTATCTGCACCAAATCCGTTATTAGTCGCCACTGAAACAGTTTGACCCGCTCTTGTACCAAGTACGGGTGTTGGCATTTCACTACCCCATATACAAAAATTTGAGAAACCAGTACCTGCAACACTTAACCCTAATTTAACTTGTGCCGAACATTTACCAAGCGGAAGTGCATTTGTAATAGTTGTAATTGTTGTTGGTGTCGCTGTTGAATTAAAAATTTGTCTTGCAACGCGGTTTATAAATGTGTTCCCAAACTGCACAAAATCAATAATTTGCGAACTTGCATTAGTCCTTAATGCACCAATATATTTTTTCTTTGTAAAACCACTCGGGAGTGTTGGTGTTGTATTATTTATACTTGCAATTACACCAGATATTTGAGTTGTTGGATTATAAATTCCAAAAAAATAATACCAAGTATTTGCTGCAATAGCACCTGTATCAAGTCCATTCAAACCGTTAGTTGCAAAATTGACTGACCCGCTATTAACAAACGCCTGATCACTTCCATCATCAAAATCAAACGAACCCGAACTATAATCCACAACAGTTGCAGAGTTGTAACTTAGAATGATTGGTTTTCTAAGTCTTGTTAGACCTTGTGTTGAAGTTGTTGCAGGCACTACTAGGCTCTGTAATTCTGTAATAGCAGGTATATAAGAACTCAATGTCTGCCCTGTGTCTTCCCAAGAAAGAATATCCGTTAGAGGGTTTCCCGTATTATCTTGTATAAGTGAACGGTATATAATTTCTGTAACAGAGTCGTAAGCGTAAGAATTAAGATTATATTTAATTGAAGCGTCCCATTGGTCAATGATATGCGGGCGGACATAATCTGATATTGAGGCGTCTGGTCTCATTAATAAATAGTTATGGTCTTCCCCTGTAACACTCCCTTTTATACCTGATATAATTTCAACGCCCTCAATTCCTTTTTTAAACTTTGTTTCATCTACTTTATTAAGATAATCAACATCGTTAAAATCAAGCAAATTGCCACTACCATACCCTGTCGTTCTATACTCTATTGATTGTGAGCTAAAGATTAAGCGTTTTGGTGGGTTTATTTTTGCCATATATTATATTCAATGTTTTTCAATATCAATTCTTGCGTGCCTTAAATATGCAGGGTTTCCACCGCCAGCAGTACTTTTATCTGATTTAATAATATCCATATAAAAGCCGTTGCCTGCCGAAACGTAAGGGTCTGTTTCGCCTTTAATATTTGTTGAATAAAGGAGTGTATATGGTATATTTGCGGTTGCACCAATTCCCGACAGTGTTATTGGAATTAATGATATTATTTTTCTATTCTGGGCATTGAAATTATATCTTAAAAGGCGAACATATAAATACATTGCATTTCCATTGAACGAGTTTTGCGTTGTAATCATTAATTCCGGTATTCTTATTGTAAAAAATAGTTTTTTATTTGCACTTTCGTTAAATGTATAAAGTGGGCTTGGTGCAAGCCATTTTTTATTTGTGTTATCAAACCACCTACCTGTTCCATTTAGTTGGGCATTGACTGTATCTTTGAATTGAAAACCACTATAATCCCCTAAATCATTATATGTGGTTTCATTAGTGTCAAGCATTGTTCCAAGCAGATTTAAGCCTGCGACAAAGCTGCCGCCGTCAAGCGTTTCATCGCCTGTTGGAATTAATTGTGGTGCTGTTGTTGGAAGCCAAGTTGCACTATCACCAAAATCTGTTTGTTGTGTTCCATTATATGTTTTATTTGAAATAGAAAATGAAGCCTTTCTAATATCATTTGAAATATTTTCGCTTGTAATTGCTTTTGTGTTGTCTTTGTTAAAATATTCTGCCTGGTCTGCAATTTCAATTATGCCTTGCATTTCCTCAGAGGCAACAGGTAAGTCTTGCCATTCAGCATCACCTAAATTTGAACCTAAAAATTGCCCATCTACACCGCTTTTTAGTAATGCAATTATTTCATTAATTTTATAAGTCCCAACATATAGTACACTACCCAAAGTCTCCACCAATTCTACCGTTGGTTTTCCACTTTGTAAAAATGTTATCAAGTCAATATTCTGCCATGCAGCCCCACCGTTAATAATGTCATCAACCGTGTAAGAATTTGAAGGGGAATAAGTACCTGCTTTTGAGCTTCCAACTTTCGCTTTCAATCCGTTTTGATTAAAAATAGGTATATTATCCATTAACTACAAAATAATTTTTACTTGGAAGGTAAATAGTTTTTCCGTCATCATTATAAGAATACCTTGATAAAGAGACTGCAAGTTCGTTGTATTTTGTCAAGGAAATTTTGCCATCAAGAACATCTTGGTAAGATTGTGAGAAAAATCCAAAATAATAATATCCTTCAGGTGGTTGTTTCACAATAATCCAATTGAAAGCAATTGGTCTTGGAAGTGAATCTCTGATTGCAAGACTTTTTACAAAGCCAAATAAACTATCTTCCACAAATAACGCAATTGTTGTTGGTGCAACCGCCCCTTGGAAAGAAACATAAGCATCCATTCCAAAGAATGTATGGAAAAATTCCGATATAAACCAAACTGAAGCTATTGAGTAGTTTTGAATAATTTTAAGCTTGATATAAATTCGGTAATAGAAGTCGCTTGTATAATTTGCCTGTGTTGTGTACACTTCTAATGTGTCCTCTTCGTTATAAACAGCCTGTGCATCTTCTTCATCGTAGACGGTATCCAATAAAACACTTTCATTGTTTGAAATTTCTAATTCATTTCTATAAGCCCCTACTACATCACCTATAATAT
>Ga0070749_10000819_pt1 | contig 20999 bp, 47 predicted proteins | sample VirMetDEL_Nov_18_FD_75180 | JGI IMG/M metagenome (GOLD analysis project Ga0070749, IMG submission 75180) | Aqueous microbial communities from the Delaware River and Bay under freshwater to marine salinity gradient to study organic matter... | ecosystem: Environmental > Aquatic > Marine >...
AAACCCCCAAGTAAAAACAAGGGGGGAATTTTGACCATTAACTGCTTTATGCGATATGTGAAATTAGGATTTTTCTGCTATTTTTTATAAAAGACTTGTCTGTATTTTTTGTGGATAAATACCCCCTATTTTTGTTAATTTTCGTTGTTTCATTTGGCATATTTTATCATAACTTAGCACTATGTTCACTGGAATGAGAGATAAAAGACTTGCTAGGGTCAACTATAAGTTGAATAGATTTTCTTATTGTCGAGTGCTCAATGATAGGGTTCGTTGTGCTTCTTTGACAAGAAATGAGAAGTATTATTATAATCGTGATGGATATATCCAAGAGCATATTCACTTGCAAGATGATGTTTTAAAGTATGATAATAGACCTTGTTATTCCCCTCTAGTTGCTATAAGGAGATGGAAATGGTGGTTGCCTGAATTGAATAGGAGAAAATTTAGAAATGTCATTCCTTGTTTCACTTATATTTATAATTTATGAAATTCAACGAGCCTCCCTACGATGGGGAAAACGATAGTGGATGTATTTTCATAGTTGTAGCAATTATTTTTTTATACGCACTTTATCATTTAATTCAAAAATGAATGTATTAGTAACAGGACACAATGGTTTTATTGGGTCAAACTTAAAAATAGCATTAGAGGAAAGAAGGCATATTGTATTTGGTATTGATGAATCTATCTTTGATGATGTTGATTGGAGAGATAAGTTAGATGAGTTATTAACTGAAATTCGCCCTTCTTGTATTTTCCATGTAGGTGCTTGTAGTGATACACTAGAGCAAGACATTTCTTACATGATGTCGAGAAATTTTGATTTTACCTATGGATTAACTCTATGGTGTCAAGCCTATGATATACCTATCATTTACTCCTCTAGCGCAGCGATTTATGGAGGTGGTGTGGGGATGAACTTGTATGCTTGGAGTAAGTATGCTGGTGAATCTCTAGTTACTATGTGTAATGGTGTATCGTTAAGGTATTTCAATGTTTATGGTCCAGGAGAGGAACACAAGGGTAAGATGGCTTCAATGTTCTATCAATCCTATGTAAAGAACAAAGAGGGGGTCATACCTAAATTAATCAAAATGAATCCTATGAGGGATTTCATTTACATAGATGATGTGGTTGATGCCAATTTATATGCTTTGGATTTCTACCCATTTTTTAAAGGTAAAACATTTGATGTGGGAACAGGAGAGGCTAGACCTTTTGAGGAGGGTTTGGAACTTATGGGTATTCGATGGGATTACTATGGTGATGATTTCGTACTACCTAAAAACTATCAATTCTACACGAGAGCAAGTGAGAGTAGATTTATGACTAATTGGAGAGCAAAGTTTACACTAGAAAGTGGATTAAGTAAGTATGTGAGTTATTTAGACCAAAATCGATAATTAAAATCAAATAATATGACAAACGAAAGAAAAGTAGAAATAATAAACGAAGCCAAAAGAAGATTAAGCCTATGGCTAGAGAATAGTACATTTGAGGAAATGACTTTTTATTATAGCCAAATAAGATTTCACATGGCATTAGGTCTTATAGGTTATCCATTTGAGAAACCAGAGTGGATGAAAGACAAAGGCTTTGATAAATTCATATCAAAAGTTGAATTTGATTCGGGTGATTACGACAAAATCATTAGTGATTTGTTTGATGAGGCTTTAAAACATAATTATAAAATATAGAAATGATAGGAAAATGTTATGCGTTGAATATTAAAATAGTTTGCAATTTAAAAATGTTACGAGTTGGAATTGTTGGATTGAGTAAAGGAATTTTAGGGTCATATTTGAATAGGGGTATGCCAAATAGAATACTTAAATATTATAATTAGGTGCAATCATTCTAAAAACATAAACAAATAAACTATGCTAGAACAAACAAATCTTTACGACATTATTACAGGAAACACAGAAAGAGATGTAATTATTCGCTTAAGAAAACCAGAGATTGTTAAAAAGGGATGGGGTCATGAGAAGATTATTTATAATGGAGAATCTTATTGTGGTAAGATTTTAGTTATTAATGAGGGCAAGAAGTTCTCTTTACACTACCACATTGAGAAACACGAAACTTGGTATGTTCTCAAGGGTAAATTATCTCTTATTTGGATTGACCCTAAAGTGGGTAAATGGAATGGGGTTGATTTAAATGTAGGGGATTGCGTGGTTGTACCTCAAGGTTGCCCACACCAACTATTAGCCTATGAGGATAGTGAGATTATGGAGGTTTCGACCCCACACAAGGATAGTGATAGTTATAGAATTGAAAAAGGAAACTAATGAATAAGAAGGTTTGGGTTAATGGTTGCTTTGATGTGTTACACGCAGGGCATATAGCATTATTAGTTCATGCTCACTCTCTTGGAGATGTGTATTTGGGTATTGATAGTGACAAAAGAATAAAAACCATGAAAGGTGCTTTTAGACCCATATTTCCTCAAAATGAGAGGAAACTTATACTATCATCTTTAATATTCGTAAAGGATGTACAAATTTTTAATAGTAAAAAGGAATTGGAGAAATTGATTGAGGAGTTATCTCCTGACTACATGATTGTTGGTGAGGAGTATCGTGATAAAGATGTAATAGGTAAGCAATATGCTAAAGAGTTGATTTTTTATCCTAGAATGGGTAATTGGTCAACTAGCAATGTAGTATCTAAAATTCAATCAACAGTAGTAATGGATTGATATGGAAAAGAAAATTGTAAAGATGATAGACCCCCCACATGGGAGTTTATATGGTTTCCCAAAGGAGTTGCCTGACGATGTAAAAGATATTTACAAATGGTTGGTTAGAAATGGTTATCCTCAACATTTAATAAATAACTTAGGGGATTCATTTGTGTATAGAGTTTTTGAAATTGAAAAAGAAAATTAAATGGGTTACAAAGAAGAACTAGAAGAATTGAGAGGGTCTATTGATTTGATAGATGAAGCATTATACTTATCTATTCGACAAAGAATATCCTTGACAACTAAAGTAGGAGAACTAAAAAAACAACATGGCACTAGTGAGATGTGTGAGAATAGAAAGAGAGATATAATACATAAAGTAAGCCAATGGGCAAATAGAGATGGAATATCAATTAGTTTGATAACTAGTGTTTATGACCTTATAATTGAAAGTTCAAGAAAGGAGCAAACATTACTAATCAATAAAAAAGATTAGGTATGAAATTTCTTGTTATAGGCGATTCGTGTATTGATATATTTATCTATGGTAAGGTTCATAGATTATCACCTGAAGCACCCATACCTATTTTTACCCCAACGAGAGAGGTCAAAAATGAAGGAATGGGCGGTAATGTGTTTAATAACCTATCATCGTTAATTTCTAAGTATAACCCCTCCTTTGTAGTGGATAGCATTTTAAGTTCTAACAATGTTACCAAAACAAGGTATGTGGATGATGCCTCAAATCACTACTTCATTAGGGTCGATAGTGGAGAAAACCACGATAAACTTAATTTACAGGAAAAGCGTATTGAAGGTTTAATAGGTGAGGCTGATTGTATCATCATTAGTGACTATGACAAGGGGTTTATATCCTTTAGCGATATTCAAAATATTTGCAAGGGTAAAAAGAAAAATGCAGTAGTGTTTTTAGACACTAAAAAGAAGGTATATGAAGATACCTTATACTTTGTGGATTTCATCAAGTTCAATAAGGTAGAGTTTGAATCCCACAACCACATCTTGAAGGATTTGGGAGGCTTTAATCAAAAGATTATTGTAACGATGGGTGGAGATGGGGTCGAGTATAATGGAAGGGTTTTTAAAGGGGAAAAGGTGGTTACAATGGATGTGAGTGGGGCAGGTGATACCTTTTTGAGTGCCCTAGCCTTAAATTACCTTACGAGTAAGGATATTGTAATGGCAATAGAATTTGCCAACCAAATAGCAGGAGAGGTCGTAAGAAAAAGGGGTGTGGCTAGTATTTAGCCTTTAGTTGGTCAATAGGATAAAAGGTGTCTGCGTATTTATCATACCCACTACCAAAGAACTTTCCATTACGAATCATGTTAATCCAACCATTGTATTGAGTCGTGTAGTTCCATAACTCATCTAGATTGGTCATATACCCTCTTGTTTTAAGATAGCCTCCAACAATACCTCCTGTCCTATCTGCCCCATGTGCACAATGAACTAGAGTGTTCCCCTTATCTAAAATAGCACCCGCATTTTCAACACTCTTAGTATATCCTTGACCCCTCTTATAACCAGAGTGGCTAGACATAAAATGATGCTCAACCCCTAGAGATTGAGCGATTCTTTTCTCCTCGCTTATTGGAGTTTGAGGATAAGCACTTCTATGTTTGCTATCGTTTCCATCACCATTGAAGCGAATAATTCTTTTTATGTTGTACTTCTTAATTACTTGTGGTAATTCGTTTGCTGTAAATTGTGCGGAGCGATAATTACCCTTACCATCAGGTATTAAATGAAAGTTGAATTTTTTACTCAACTCTGGGTCTGCAACTTTAGGGTCTAAACTCTTACCACCCTTTTTACCTTGCCCTCTAGCAATAATAACCACCAAAACAATTAAGGCGGCTATGCCAGTAGATACAAGTAATCCTTTTTTCAAATTCATAGAATTATTTTAAGCGTGTGCAAGTACTCTTTGTACCATTCCTCTTTTTAGTATTTCAATTCTATCATTTATTCTTTTACCATCTTTAGTTGGAGTAAATCCAAATTTAATTCCCCAATCAGCGCTGATGAGATAGGTAGAGTCGCCCTTTAGTAAAAAAGGACTACCATTGATTTTTAGATTTGCCAACCCTCTTTCATAGTCAACATTTACTATCTCAATTCTCGGCTCCCACACATTATTTCTATAAAATGTATATATTGCCGCTATACCTAGTAGGGCAGTACTTACTGCAGCGACCTTAAGCAATATTTCTTCACCACGAGATATATCAAATTTATAAGCCATTATTTCTTAATAAGTTTATTGTATAAAAAGTAACTAATCCCTCCTAAAATTAGTAAAACACCAATGGCGATTCCAATTCCTTTAGGAGTTTTAAGAGCAGCGATTACAGGTGATAAATAAAAATCAGCCTCCTCTCTCCTTCTCCTAATTAGTCCAGGCACTGTTACACCTCTAGAAGTAGTAAGACTATCTCTAATTATTGCACTAACCTCTTGTGGAGATTTGCCACTATTAATAGCGGGTAGTATTCGTGTTTTATTTAGATTTCCTTGCCCTGCGTTGTATGCTAGTGATATTAACACAGCATATTGATTGTCGTTAATTTTATTAAGGTCTACTTTACCTTTCAAGCCTTTTTCCTTTTCAATTACTTCTTGCTCAAAAATAACTTCTGCTTGTCCTCTTGTAATTACATCACTCTCTTGAACCTTGCGACCATTTAAGTATGTGCTTCCCCATCCAATAGTCCAAATTTTTGCAAACCTATCCCAATAAGCATAGACTTTTTCATTGGGATTTCCAGTTTTAGCCATATACCCTAGACACTTTGTATCTGTGCCACAAGGAGGCGTTCCACTAGCCAAACCTTCATAATTTTTTATTAGTGGTTTAGCAATTTGTATGGCATTATTTATGTTGACCATTATCTCAACTTTTTATAAAGGAAATAGGTGAGTGCAATAGCACCACCACCAACTAAAGCAATCACAATCCAAGTGTTTCTCTTACGAATGTAATCTCTCTCATCTATAAGAGTGTAGGTAAACTTATTACCATGTAGTTGAGCAGACTTTTCTGCCAACCTCATCATATCATTAAAATCAGCCTCGTTTTGAAATACTTGACAGCCAGCACTATCTTTACCTATGATGGCTTCATTGCTTTTTCCACGACTTGCTCTATGGATATTAATGCCAAATAATCCACTCTGCTCAACATTATTGAAGTTTGTATAACCATCTCTATCATTATCTCTAAAGACAGTTACCTTTCCTAATCTTTGAACGAGTGCTCTATACTTACCTGCGTGTGTACCTAGCGTGTAGGTATCTTTATATTGACCCCCTTTTAGAATCGCAGCACCACTCCTATTCATGGGGTTTTTTAAGAAATGTGTAGATGGGTCTGTGGTTGCGATTGCTACTCTACCTTGAAGATTACCTTTATCATCAAAATAGAAATAGGCAAGTTTATCATCAAACTTGTCTTGGTTTATTGGGTTATTGGTTCTTACTCCAACGATATTCAACTTGTAAGGTCGCCTATCAATTTGATAACCTTTGTTCTCAACACTCTTGACAATACTTTTTAAAGTATACTCCATTATAAACTTTCAATTATTTCATCAGCCTCTTTGAGAGTTGCTTTTCTCTCATTTGCCTTATTACGCTGATAGCGTTGATAAAAATAAATTCCCGCATAAACTACTGCGAGTGATAAAATTGTAACGATAGTTCCTTTTTTCATATTGATTAGTTTATTCCTGTTGGTATTCTTGAATATATGCCATCGGTGGGTATTACTCTTGGCATTTTTGTTGGTTTTATGATTCTATCTTTAGGTAGGCCGTGTGCTAATTCTCTCAAATCCCTACAATATGGCATAGAGCGTGGGCAAGGTCTATTAGGTAAGCAAGGTGGTGGTGGTGGTACGGTGAATATAAATCCTTCACCACAATCTGCTTGACTTCTAGGAATTTTTACCTCTTTTTCTTTTGGTTTTTCTTCTCTCATTTCACTTTCCTTCAATACCAATTCAACTTTGTCAAGTGGAACTTCTATCCACTTTTGACCTATTGAACTATAATTTGGCATATCACCTCTAGGAGTTGTATATAATTTCCCATTAGCATAAGGATTAGGTGATGCTTCAATTAAATCACCAACATTAAAGGAAAACATACCAGTCGCTGATGGACTAATTGGAAATCTACCACCAAACGCCTCTTTTACTTTGTACCTACCTGCAATGGGGGTAGCATTTGAGGTCGTATTAGTTGGTGTTGGTGTTGGATTAATAGGAGTTTTGCCGTCACCTCCTTGATTGGAAGTATTTGATTGTGCTTGAGTTTTATTTCGTGTAATAAAATAAATTATTACACCTCCCAACGCAAGTAGTAAGATGGTATTTGTTTTCATGTTTATTAGTTTATTAGTTTATTCGACCTAAGCCAGTTAAATCTTGAGTTGCCTCAATGATACCTTGCATAGAAGCCAAGTATTTTTGAGGTGGTGTTGTAGTGTAACCCGCTCTAGCAATCATTAGGACTTGCTCCTCTGGTGTTTTTGCGTTTAAACGAGCATTTTTATATCTATCGTTTAGCAAAACAGTAATCGTGGCACGAATACCAGATTCAACATCTTTGAACTTACTAAACTTTGCCTTTACATTCACTTTTTTTCCTCGTATATATTCTGTGGTATCTTTTGTTACAAAGCCAGTAACACCAGGCAATGATGGTGCATATTTTATACCACCGAAATTGTTTGCTTCCTTTGTTAAACTACTTTGACCCCATCCACTTTCTAAGGCTTTTTGGGCAACGATTGTTGGGAAAAATAAGCCTGTTCCTTTAATTGCTTGGGCGATACCCTTACCATAATCTTTAATAAATTGGGTCGCTCTATTTTTTACAGCAAGTGAATACATATAATTAATTTTCTCAAATTTAAACAATTTTATTTTTTATAGCATAAAATGGCAGTATTTTATGGGTCTAGTAAATTTCCTTGTTGATAAATAATTAGGATTGCTGTTAATTTATTTTGGTAATTTGTTGACAACCCTATTGCTATTTGTCATAAATTAGCATAACTTAGCACTACAATTATGAACATAGTAGAGATATTCAAATCGTGGGCGATTGCTTATGACCCCACAAAAGAGCAAAATGAGTTAGCCGCCCTTCGTATGAAAGTGTGCGATTCGTGTGAGGCTAAAGAAACAAATCCTATCATTTATTGCAAGGATTGTGGATGTCCATTAGGTAAAAAAGTATTTACTCCATATATGAATAGATGCCCTAGAGGTAAATGGAATGATGTTGAGATAAAATATTTTGAGAAAAATAATGTTGGATAAAACTATACTTATGATTGATTTAGAAACACAAAAAGCGTGGATTATTAAAGTAATTGATTCGTGCTTCACAGAGGAACAATTACACTCCGCTAGATTTCTCATAACACTATTCTTGGGTCAATTAGCAATTAAAGGAATACCCTTGAAGGATGTTAGAGAAGTGGAGGATTCACTTCTATCAAAGTATATAGAAAAGGAGGCAATCATTTACATAGCAAATTAGTTATGGGAAAGGTAAGTGATAAGGTTATAGATTTTCTATACATAGCAATTATATGTTTTCCTGTCGCTATAAGTATGTGGTTGATATTTACTTTATCCTATGAAATATTTAGATTATTCAATTTTTTAATCAAGATTAAATATGCAATTAGTAGAAAAATTAAAGAGCGACAAAACAATAAGAGTAGCAATAGTAGACCCAACTCACAACGCTTTGATTTGTTATAAAGATGGTAGAGTAAGTATAAAAATAAACACTGAGAATAGGGAGAGAAAGATAGGGGTGATACATGATGAGATGCTTTTTGTAGATAGGTCAATCGAAAAGCACTTGCTAAGAAAAACTAACTCGTATGGTTTCAATTACAACCTTCTAAAAAAGGCTAAATCTTTTAAGTGGGTTTGTATAAACGAGGATGATTGCGAAACCTATATAGTTCCTGTAAAAACCATACTAGATATGGGCAAGGTCATGTTTTTCAAGAATAGTGAGGATGGAAATAGTTTCGAGGTTCAAATTTTCTTAAATAGAGATATTATCAAAACCTTTAAAAAATAGGATATGAGTGAAAAAAACCCAGTAACAGTAGCGGAGTTGAGCGAAAAGATAGTAAGGTCGTATGGTTTCTTTTGCCTAGTGAACGAAGGGAAAAAGATTTCTGTAATTACAGACCATGAAAGAAGCATGGATATGATTGTAGATTATTTGATGGCACATCCTCATGTAATTGAGGAGGTTTTGCAAAAGATTGCTTCTTACAACGCAAGTTTGAATTAATGGAAAGAAAATATACGATTAAACTATTTGTAAATCATAAACTTACGACTCAAAGGACAGTAAATGTTAGTGAGGTTAAGAAAGTGGTTGAGCAATGGAAAAGAAGGTACGCATTGAAAAACCATAATTATGAAATTTACATATACACACCTTCAAAAATGAACGCATAAAAATATATTTTTGTAATCCTTCATAATTACAAGTATGGCAGACAACATTAAAAAAGAATACCTAGAAAATTCATACTTACTAGATATTCACGAGGCTTCACTTTACACTAAACTTTCAACTTCTTATCTGTATAAGTTGGTTGCTAGGAAAGGTATACCTCACAATCGATTAGGTTATAAAATCCTTTTCAACAAGTTTGACTTAGACAAATGGTTAGAAGAAAAAAGTGTAGCGGTAAATTGATATGCCTAAAAAGAAATCGACATCAAAAAAACTTACTCTATATCAAAAGGTAAGTAAAAAGTTCACGGCACTTAACAATAAGTTGCCAGAGGAACAAAAACTGTCGATTCAAAGGAGAAGGCAATTAATCAAACAAGGAATCCTTCCTGCTCTCTCCACTACTCCAAAATCCAAAATTAGGGTCAAGCAAATTGATGAAATCATCAAAGGGCAAATAGCCTTAATCCCTACTCGTGACCCTAATCTTTGTAACCTTAACTACATATCACCAAGCCAATATCAAGAGATTGAGTGGTTTGAGATTGATGAGTTCTTACAAAGGAGATTACCTGATTGTATTTATGTAAAGGTTAATGCTGGTAGATTTGGTAGCACCAAGATTTTCAACACTCGCAATTACAACTATTACTTTAATGGTGTTCAACAAATAACAGAGAATATAAGAAAGGAAGTAGGCAACGAAAGTGGTAGTGCATTTTATAGCGGTAGACAAATGCTACGACCCAAAATGAAAAACGATGGCAAGGCTGATAGTTACTATCTAGATTTAGTTTTATATATACAACCAAAAAGAGGAACCGCTACACCACAATCAACATTAGGTAAGATAACTAGGTATCAAGGACAAGATGAGGTAGAAACTAAGAACATAAAAGAAACTGCTACTAAGGTTAATAATAAATTAGACAAAATTTTAAGCAAACTCACAAAAGAGAAGGAGGCAAAAGGTCGAGCATTTAGACAAATCAAGAAGGATGATAAGAAGATTACTAAGATTGTAAATAAGAAAGTTACTCCTAGAAACGAGTTTAAGATTATTGAGGATTTCGCTAAGAACTACGAGAGAGCAAAAAAGAAATTAGATAATTACCTATCCAAAGGTCTTATATCAAAAGCAAAGTATGATAAGGCTATGGCTAGTTTGAAAGAAAATTACGATAAGTTCAATGAAAATTAAAACTAGAAAGGTCTGCTTTGGTAGAAGCGACAAACCTATGCTAGAAATGTTGGGCGAATTGAAAGAGGATGCCTACATCAAGCGTGGTACTTTTAGCACAGAGATTATTTGGGGAAACAAATCATTTATCTATCCATCGATAGGTAAAAAGGATTATGGAGTTTTTCGTGCAGGTTTGTTTTTATTTGGTAAGGTTCGTAAGGAGGCTCAACATTTTTTGAGAAAGAACCCAACTATAAAATTACCTAGAGAAGAAAGGTCGATATTGTATAATGATGATGTTCCTAATTCTAATGTTAAGGTTTGTGCGACAGACTTAAACCATGCGTATTGGCGTATTGCTTATAATCTAGGAATAATTACCCTTGCTACTTACAAACGAGGATTGCCAAAGAAGTTCAAGAATGTAAGACTCGCTTCTCTCTCTACGCTAGGTATGGGTAGAACATTTAGGCAAATAAATGGTGGGAAAATTAGTAATTCAACAGTAACCTTTGGGGATGATGTGGATTTGCAGAGAGTTTACAAGTTGATTCGATTTACTTGCTTCAAACACATGGCGAAGGTTAAAAAGTTACTTGGAAATGATTTTATTGCTTATAAAACAGATTGTATCTATTATGTAGACACAAACGAGAATAGAGAACTTGTAAATCAATATTTTGACAAAAATAGTTTGACATATAAGCAATTAAGTTAAATTTGAGTTGAGGGAAAAAATAAACCCCTTGCATAAGGGGTTCACTATTTTTGACAATCACACCTTCAAAGGGGAGTTCTAAACCACTCCAAATGTAGGAAAAAAAATGAAAACTTACAGAAATATCAATGGTAAACCAATCATAAGGTCTTGCTTTAACTGTAAGCATTTTCAACCTATTGATGGAATGGATAAGATGGGATATTGCCAATTCAAGCGATTATACTTTGCTTATACCCTTAAAAAGACAGTTTTTGCAATAGTAAAATCATTCTACTTATGTGATAATCATAGACTTATTAATGAAGATGAGTTGGCTAAATCACAAATAGCAGTTGATTTGAGGGATGTAATTAAACAAAAGGGAGATTTTGAGGTATGAATTTCTCTTTCGAGAAGCCTACCATAAGGCTATATAGGTTCTATTTTTTGGGTATTTCGACCCCAATAACCATCCAAGCCTACAATGAAAAGGAGGCTAGAGCCACTATGGATAGGATTTGGGGAAATCTAGCCAAGCCTTACCAATCAAGTAGAATTATAGGACAAACAGTTAGCGTACCCATATTTGGGGTTTCTAAGCGTAAGGAGGGTGATAAGACCCTAGTTTGGGTAGGAAAGGGGTTTTCCAAGACAGGTTGGATGGATATAGAAGTTTTCAAAAAAAAGTATGAAAGTCTTTGAACTTAGCATGATTTGGCATAGTTTAGCACTATAAACTAATCCTTAACAAAAAATCATGCAATCATGACAAAGAAAAGAATCAACATGAAGAACATTTATCGTGAGGGTAATTCATTTCGTGTTCGATTTAGTAGAAAGGGTAAAACCCATAGCAAAAGTTTCTTAAAGAAAGAAGATGCTCTTGCTTATAGATTAAAGAAGATTGGATTTTAGTAAGTCATCGAAGTGATGTTCTCACTAGATGGCTCGATGGCGAGTTAGTTGGCGAAAGTTTGTAGGAATAACCTACACATGGAAAACGCTGATATGGTGCACCATAGTAAGAGGATTAGCAGAATTGCCCTCATGTGGGTTCGACCCCCACACTAACTCCAAAATAATTAAATTTATATCATGAGAAAATTAATATTTATTCTTACTCTTTTTATGTGCTCATTTGCATTTGGTCAAGTTGAATCAACATTCATAATGACAACCGCTAAGAATGAGATTTGTAAGCGTACTTCAACCAAGTGGATTACAATAAATAGGACATACGATGATATTGAAATAGAGGTTCGTGATGGAATCATTCATTTAGATAACAATAATAATTCGACTTATACCCCAATCGAAAAAAGCAAGGTAGAATACAAAGATGGCTATGAAGTATTCACTGTTTTATGTAAGGACAAAAAATATAATAAGTGCATTTTTGGTATGTATAAAGATGAAGATGGAGTTTTCCTATGCACAGTTGAATATGAGGATGTAAAATACTTTTACTATAAATACAAATGATACACCTTATAGCCATATTACTAATATGCTCTATTTATGTAGCGACCTACATTATACAAAAGGGATTATACTTAAGAGATGAGTTATTTATAAGAATGATTTTATTTATAAAAAACACTTCATTAATCAACAAGATTATTGTTTGCTCTTTAGGATTATCAACATTTATTTTATTATCACCTATTAATTTCTTACTTATTCTTTTTATACAAATTAAATACTATGGTAAAAATTAGTCAAAGTTTAATGAAGGCTTATGTAGATTATCTAAATGGAAAATTGTGTGGAGTTTATTTTAAAGCCAATTACATAGATAAAGACCCAGAGGCACAATCCCCTCCTAGTGATTCAATGAAGGCGGGAATTTATTTTGAGTACCTATGCACAGGTGCATTACCCAAGAGTGGAGAGATTCCTCAAGCGGAGGTTTCATACAAGGGAACGAATCGTGAAAAGATAGCAGCCCCCTATGAGAGAGCAATAGAGAGTTCAAAGATGTTTCATAAGATAATGGAACATTATAACATTAAGATACTTAACAAAGGATTACTACTTGAAACAAAAGATTGCAATGGGGTAGTAGATATACACGCTGATTGGGATGGAGAGGAAGTATTTATTGACCTTAAGTATAGTGGATTAATTGATGACAAGTGGAATGAGATGGGATGGGATTTAGAGAGTTTACACATGAAGGATTCTCTAATGATTCAAGGAGTACACTATAAAATGTTAGCGAATGATTGTCTAGGCATCCACGATATACCATTCTATTACTTTGTTTTTAGCACACAAGACCCAAACAATGTAAAAATTATTAGGCAAGAAGTTGATGAGAGTAGAAGGCAATCGCACATAGTTGCCATCAATAATATATTAGGAAAACTATCTAAAGATATTGAGAAAGGTTTTACACCCTATCCATCCCTTGTAAAATGTAATAGTTGCCCTATCAATCACAAGTGCAAATACAAGGTCGATTTCCCCTTAGTTGAGGAAGTATTCTATTAATAAAACATACATTTATGATTATTCAAACTATTCACGAAATCGTGAACCCATTTGATGTTGAAGTAAAGCATCTAGGTCATGGGGTAGCATTATTTATGATTGCTGGAAGTATTCACTCTAATCCCCAATTTGTTGTTCGATTTTATCACACAGGCGAGGTAAGAACTGTTGACCAAAACGATTTACAAATTTATGGCAATCCCACAGCGGGAGAATCTTTAATACCTAAAAATTAATTATGCTTAATCGTTACATAACTAAATTGGTAGTATCTATACTACGAAACAATGAAATTGCTAGAGATGATATAATGGTAGTAATTAAAACAATCCATGACTTTGAATTAGGGGTACTAAAGAAAACAAAAGAGGATTACTACGATATGTTTTTCTCTAATACACTTTCTAATGTGCGAACTATCTCTAGGGTATGGAGAAAGGTTCAAGAAAATATGCCTGAGTTGAGAGGTAGAGAATGGGAGTTAAGACAAATAAAAGCAGGAGAAATAAGCATGGAGATGATTGAGAACCAACTAAAATTATTCTAATGAAAGAAATTATCAACGAGTTTAAGACATCATTATATAAATATAAAAACATTCACTTACCATTATTACTAAGCAAACATGGTATAGATACTAATCAATTTGTAGAGGTTGTATTAAGTGAGGTTAAAAAGAACGAAAAACTTATTCAATCATTCATAGATAATCCATCATCCTTATTCGCATCAATATTAGCGGGGGCGGAGATAGGACTCATACCTAGTGATATGATTGGGGAGTTCTTTCTAATACCTAAATCAATTAGGCAAAGTGATGGTAGATATAAAATGACTGTATTCCCAACAATAGGGTACAAGGGATTAGTAAGTATTCTTTTGAGGAGTGGTGATATAACTAGAATCCACACAGAGGTCGTTTATAAGGGCGATAAGTTTCAACCTGTTTATGGGTTAGAACCAAATATTGTTCATAAGCCAAATTTCAAAGTAGATAGAACGAGTGATACTATAACTCATGCGTATGCTGTTGCTAAGAATAAACAAGGAGAATATCAATTTGCAGTAGTTTCTAGAAAAGAAATTGAGGCAATTAGAGATATGAGCAAAATTCCTAATGAACTATACTTTAACGATAAGAATAATCCAAATAGATGGATGGAAAGAAAATGTGCCCTTATTCAACTTAGTAAGATGCTACCCAAAGATTACTACTCTAAAAAGGCAATAGGCATGGATTCACTCATTGAAAGTGGGTCTTTAATTACACTAGATGAAAATAATGGCGTTAAGATTATAGAGAATGGACATCCCAAGCAAAGTAGATATAGGAATATTTATGGAACACTTAATTCTAGTGAGGAGCAATCCTAATCAAAAATCATAAATATCAATTAGGTATGCGTTACCATAGATTGCGTTAAATGAATAGGTATACGCAACACCTGACCCAAGTCCTGTGTTTAGTATAAAAGTATTAGTGGTTAAATTTTTAATTTTAATCTTCGTTGAAGGTTGATTTGATGTTACGCCAGTAATATCAACTTGTTGCCCACTAAAAGATACAGGCACAGTTGTACTAGCATTATAAGGATTTGATTGAGATATAAAGAAAAATCCACATTGAACATCATTATTACCTGTTGTACCAATACAATTAACATTCCATGTAACAACAGTGCCAGTTGAGTCAAATACATCTAATTGCCCAAAGACATAATCATTGTCATAGTTCTTAATATAGGTATTACCACCGCTAGTAGTAGAAAAGAATGAACCTATACCTAATGTATTTAGGGCATCTAAAACCCCTTGCAAAGATGGGGTTAGAAGTGGAGTACTATACGAATCAAAATCTACTAAGGCATTGGGTCTATATTCTATAACTACAATATTTTCAGTTGTTATTGATAGCGTAGTTACATCCCAACTATATTCTGTAGTTTGATTAGATATATCAGTTAAATTGGAAGGATTACTCATGATACTCATGGGTATCTTACCATTTGTATTATTCTTGATGTTTATAGAAATATATTCTTTAGCCATTTCAATAAATTATAGTTGAGTTTCCCAATCCTCAAAAAAAGAGAATTTGCCCATCGAACTCTCAAGAGTCTTAAAGTTGTTAGGAGTAAGTATGTCAAGAGCATCTCTTTTAGCCAATCTATTTGTGAAAAACTCTAATTTTATCTCTGCATTTGGTAATAAATCAAAATCCAAACTACTTTGTCCATCTAAAATTACATCAAACTTTTTTGTATCATAGAATAATGATTTTTGAGTTTGATACGGGTCTATTGTAGGAGTTAAGTTTTCTACAACAATATTTCCATCTACATTATAATGTTCGTACTTAACAACACCATTTATTTGTTGAAAACTATTACTAAATAGGTAAACCCTCTCTACTAAGTACACATAATCCCCCAACGACCTACGAATTTCATCATAGGTAACATTACTAGCAGTGACTGCTACCGCTGGTGTGGTTGTGATTGTTATGGTTACTGCAAATGATGGCATCTATTACTAAAATGTTTTCATTATATCTTCTGCAATTATGTTTTGCCCTATACCATTTGGATGAGTTCCATCACTAGTGTTTGACCCTAGTTGGAATTTAGGTACAAAAATAGCATCCTTTACACTTAAGTATTTTGACTGCAATTCTTTATATCTAGCGATTAATGGTATATACCCTTCTTTAGTTCCCACATACCTAGTAGTAGGCATCTTTTTATATTCCATAAAGCCATTAGGCTCATATCCTAAAACAACATAAGCACTAGCACCATTACTATTTGCAAGGTCTACCATCTTTTGAACATTAGATACAACACTATTAAGGTTTACAGGACTAAAAGCATCGTTTACCCCACCATATATATAAACCCTATCATAACCATTAGCGATTTTGCTAGGCAGATTCTCAAGCATCCACTTTGTAGTTTTACCACCTATCGCTAGTACATCTATGGTTAAGTCGGGTCTTTTTCTACCAATAATTAATGGGTAAGTACCAGTTGGCTTACCTTGATAGGTTGTTGCAGTAATTGAATCGCCAACAAATAAAATTTTCTTAGGAGGCTTATCTTTTTTCTTGCTTCTAAAAGCCAAAAACAAACCTACTGCTACTGCCGTGGAAACCCATACATATATCCAAGTAGGTATTTTTTTCATTATTTATTCTCCAAAATAACATTTCCTTGAAGGTCTGTTGCAACAATTACGCCATCCTTACTTCTACGATACACACGAACTTTTAACTCTTTGGCAAATTCACGATTGAGTTCATCAAGTGCTTTATCGTTCTCTCTATTGTTGATAGCATCTATGTATGCCTTCACTGCTACAAATGCGTTAGCCTTTCTTTTGTTCTTTAATTCTTTTGGGTCGATGTTTGGCTCATCTTCTTTCTTGGTTTTTTTCTTTTCCTTACCCATGATTCCAAAATCCTTTACAAGCCAAAAAAGGAGTACACCACCCCCTATTACAACAATCGCCTTTTTTATGTTATCGTTCATTTCATTTCTTTTTTGCAAGTAAATAATATGTAGCAATTATTCCTACACCAATTAAGGCAAACATTACTATCCTTCTTTTAGCCTTTTTACTAAGGTCAAGCAATTCCTTTTCCTCTTGTCCTCTAATTATATTGTAAGATTTATTATAATCCTCCTCTGTAATTATTCCACCCTTCTTTAATATATTATCGATTTGCTTTTGTAGTAATTCTTTTTTTTCATCTAGAACTTCTACTGTTGCTCCAACAATCTTTTTTTCTTTGATTAGGGCATCCAATCTTTTGATTTCTTTCTTTATATCATCAAGGACTATTTGACCCTCTCCCCTAGTTAATGTTTCTTTTCCCATTTTAATCTTTTGAACGAGTTAATAAAAATACAGCGACTAGTAGAACTAGAGAGCCTCCTATAACTATGATAGCAGTAGTGGTTTCCTTCTTTCGTTTTTCTTTTAGTTGCTCGATTTGAACTTTAGTAATCTCCTCTGCAAGTATATTCAATCTTTCGTTTTGGCTTTGAACCCTAGCGATTTTTTGATTTAACTTTCTTTGGTCGTCAGCACTAAGTCGAGATATAGCCATTTCTATATCCCTACGCTTATTCATATCCTTAATACCCGCTACGGTACTCGCTATTTGAGTACCTGCACTTACTACGGCTAATGATGCACTTACTGGCATATATCATATTTTAAGTAAATAGTATCATGTGATGGTTTATTCATAGGGTCAACTTCAAAGCCACAATTTTGTAGCCATTTGATTGCCCTAGTGTTGTATACATACATAACACTATAAAATTCATATTTTAGTTTTGCCTTGATATAGTTAAATATAGAAATAAGTATATCCTTTTTTCTATACTCTACATTTACACCAAAACTATAAAGCATCGAAAGTTTCTCGCTTAACACGATAAAACCTACCGATTTGTTTTCAAATTCAATTCCTATTAGTGATAGTTTTTCATCAAGTTCCATCATATCACGAATCTTTCGACTCGTATCTCTAACCATACCTTCTAGGTTTCTCATTTGTAATGACCTGTCATAGAACTTTTCTAACTCGCTATCACCCTCCCATGCACCTCTAATATACTCCTCTAGTTTAAGTGTGTTAACCTCTCGATACTTCATTAATTTTATTTAATACCATAAGTTAATCCGCCTCCATAACTAGGTAACTTAATAGGTTTAACTCCAAACTTTGCTTCAAATTCTTTATCTCTCTCGTTTTGCATAATCCTTGCTCCAATTTTAGCCATGTTTTCCCTAGCAGCAATATCATCTTGAGTTTTAACCATGTTGATGATATTGTCGGACAAACCTGATGCCTTCATGTTAGCATACTTTTGCTCTTTTGTTACGGGAGCCTTTAAGATGTTCATTACCTTGTCCAAATCAATCTTAAATTTACTAGGGTCAATCTTAACATCACCATATTGAATCTTACCAGTAGGGTCAATCTCTGGTTCGAGTTTATCATCTATTGCATTTTTGTTGTTACCTTTTTTATTTGGATTCCTTAAAACAAAAAAAAGAACAACTCCTACAACGAGTACACTACCTACTCCAACCCATAAAAGTGTATTATCTTTTTTCATGACTATATTTTTATTTTACTTCAAAATCGTATGGTGAAATATTATATCTCCAATCATTACCACTCTCTTTAGTCCAAATCGTAACAAACCCTGACGCATCCATTGTTTGACTCACAATGTTAGAGCATTTATTCCACGGCTTTGCTCTATCACCAGTTTCGTATTTCCAACTTCTAGTTTCTATTGAACGAGTTTTTGTTGAGTCGTATCTATATCCAAAAATTTGTGCACTCTTAACCGCATATAATTCTTTGCCATTTTTACAAAGACCATCTACAATTAATTTGCCATAGAATTTTCTATTAGCACCTCCCGTTGCTACCTGTTGTGCTGCTGCTCTTGTTATTTTAAGATTAATGATTTTAATAATGTCTGCTTGGGAATCTATTGTAGTTTTACCTAAAAGTGCTTTTACTGCCTTCTCTGTGCCAGTACCAAATTGACCATCAGTAGGATTTTTACCCAATAAAGCAACCACATTAGGTTGTCCATCATCAACTATTGCTTGTTGTAATTCCTTTACCTTAGAACCACGACTTCCAATTCCAATAGGAAAATCAGGCTTCACTGTAGTATTAGTCCGAGTAACACCACCACCACCTCCTCCTCCACTAGTAGTAGTGGTTTGAGTTGTGATTTGGGGTGTCGTACCTTGTTCTTTTGCCTTTTTTTTCGCTAATCTTTTTTCTTTAGTCAATGTACGATAAACGATAAATCCTCCTACTAATATGGGTAGGCTTACAAGTGCCCATTTTAAACCGTTATTCATTTTTTATTTTTTTGTTATGTATTGAGATGAAACAAATCCAACTATTTTTTTACCATCATCACTTACTTCATGCCATCCTTCCTTTTCGCTAGGTCTAGCAAGTATTTCAGTTCCTTTGGGTAATGATTGTCTTATATTACCACTTGTAGAAGGAATATCTCTCATATTAAGATTTCCTTTCTGTGTGGTTATTGTATACTTTTCAAATTTCTTACTATCATCATCTTTATCATCCTCCTTATCATCTTTATCATCCTCCTTATCATCTAACAAGTCATCTTTCTTTGGTTTGAAAACAAAATATGCACCTGCCCCTAATGCAAGTACTCCAAAAATTATTAGTGCGATTTTTATTCCTTGATTTTTCATATTACTTATTTAGTTGCAAACCATTTTAAAAATATTGTCCATAACATACCTACTACGCCAAGACCTCCGACAATTTTAGCATTTCTAATTTTGTCGTTCTCAACATATTTATTGAGTTTGGAAACTTGAGATACTAATCCCTTATGACCAAACTTTTCATCTCCAATTACTGTTGTGGAAATTTTAGTTAGGTGTGTATCAATATCATTAAGCCTGTCATTCATACTATCCTGTTTCTCTGATAGTTGAACGAGCATTTGCTTTATGTACAATAAATCCGCAACTCCTGCTTCCATATTTTTTTATTTAGCACGAAGTCGCATAACCGTATCAAAAATAGTAATTTTAATTAAAAAAACATCACTGTTCTTTCTTTAAACCATATTTTATATACTTATACCAAACCCTCTCATGAATATAGTATTGAAGGGGTTTGTAGACAAGTTCAGCAATCGAGAATACGGCTCCTGCTTTTACACTACCTGTGGCAAAGTACATAACTATGAACCCAATCGTAGAACTTATGACCCTATAACTTATAGTTTTGGCTAAGTGCCTCTTTTTTTCAACTATCATATATTGGTTTTTTTGTCCTCCTGCTCCTTTAATTTTTGCCTAATCTTAGTTCCACTAATTTCTGCAATTTCTTGAGGAGGTATTAATTCCTCTACCTTGTAACCAACCGAGCGACCATAGTATACCCCTTCAATATCTGGTATAATCATAATCTTGACCCTACCAATCTCTATAAGTTCTTGAAAATGAATTTCTAAAATGAATTTTACCTCTTTTGCTGTCTTTGGATTATTTTCATCGACTTCTACATCCCTAATAGCAATTATTATAGGTAATCCCTCCTTTAGTTTTTGGTTAAAACACCATAGATGCCCTTCGTGAAGGTTTTGCCATCTTCCAATAAAAAGTGCGTGTTTCTTTAAACTCATAGTATAGATTTAATTTTAGAAATACAGGAATCTAGCGTAAGGTCGCTAGTTCTTAAATGTAAGAAATTTTCCTCTTTTGACAAAGGTATATCGAAATCCTCCACATGATAGTTTTCCCTACCTCTCTCCCCTTGATAGTCTAAGTATATCATTCTAACATCCCCTAAAGTTAAATCTATACTATGAGTTTAAAGAAACA
>Ga0070749_10000820_pt1 | contig 20993 bp, 20 predicted proteins | sample VirMetDEL_Nov_18_FD_75180 | JGI IMG/M metagenome (GOLD analysis project Ga0070749, IMG submission 75180) | Aqueous microbial communities from the Delaware River and Bay under freshwater to marine salinity gradient to study organic matter... | ecosystem: Environmental > Aquatic > Marine >...
GCAAATGCAAATGGTGGTTTGAATGGTTCAATATTTATTAAACCGGGGACCATCATAACCATTCCAGAGGTGTAGTATGGGGCATACATCAGGGTCATTTGATTATAAAGTTATCAATCCTACCATTAAACAAGTACTTAAGGCACGTAGTGAATTAGACAACACTACACAAGTTGCCATGCCGTTTATTAAGGCTACGACTACAATAGCAATACCAGAGTATCTTGGAGTTGGAAGAATAGGATTTACGTTAGGATTGCACGGTATTGATGAAGATGTAATGTATAAAGATATGTTTGGTGGCTCTAATGATAGTATTCTCGACAGCACCAATGATGGGAGTCAATATCCATTAGTTGGTTATACATACGATATTGGTATTTGTCAGGGAACCTCTTGTCAAGGAAAACCAATACGGTTGTATGCAAAACCTCCCTCTCCCAACGTCCAAGCCGCAAATTTATTTTTTGATCAAGGTAACGCACTGGAAGATACTGCGCAATTTGGTCGCATTCCACCCCCCGGCATAACACAAGCGGTCATCAGCAATTACAAAAACGGAGTTCTTGCATCCGGCGAACTCACAATTTCCGTTCCTCACATTTCACAACTTGAATATCTACATAGAACATTTTTGATTCCCGGCTGTGGTATGGTTTTGGAATGGGGGCAACAATTTGCCCCAGAGATCAATCCTTCGTTTGGAGAATTTTTCTCTCCAGCCACCGACCCAACTCAAACAAACCAGCTGCAAGATTATATGTTCCCGTGGCATGATCGAATTAAACTAGAACAAATGATCAAACGATTGAGATCTAAGCAGGTTGGAATACAAGAAATTTTAGATGAATCTGTTATTCCAACGCGAGGGCAATACATGTGGATGTTTGGCAGAATTGCAAATTTCTCGACCAACGCAAGGTCTGATGGGTCATTTGAATGCAAGGTAAAAATAGTCGGACCCTCAGAAGATGCGTGGGCATACTCTGCACGTAACACGGTGATTCCAGCCACCAATAAAAATAATGATATTTGCGAAGCAAATAGCATTGAAACATTTTTTGCAAAAACATCTCCGGGGAAAAATCTGAAGACATTGCTCGATGATGTATTTAATGGTAAAAGATTACCAAGGTGGAAAGATCATGTACAGGTCATCTCACAGGGAAATAAATCAGAAGGAAATAAAGGAGAAGAGTCTATTGAAGAACAAAAAAATAACAAAAAGAGCGAACCAAACGTTAGTCAAACTAATTTTGGAGAATCAGAAGACGCATACTTCATGACATGGAGATTTTTTGTTAACGTAGTAGTAAATCACCCAGAACATGGCTTACGTAGCATATTTGCAGATCCAAATACGGGATTGACATCAGAACAACTGCAAAGAATTTCATTGCTACGCCCATATATTGACCAAACCGTGGAAGGAGAGACTGCTGTAAGTGTATTGAAAATGGATGATCCGGGAAGAAAAGAAATTGATGACCCGATGGAATCATATGTTGGGTTTAATACGTACCTAAGAAGTACTGATCCGTCCACATTAATTATTGTTAATGAAGCAGCCGCAATAGAAGCAGAAAATGATTTATCTCAAAATCGTCCAAAAGATGCACAGTCACTTACCCAAGATACTAAATTGGTCACTAAATTTAGAAACGCCGGAGATTTCGATAGATCCACAACAATTGCATCCAAAATAGAACGAGGACGAACAGCACCATATATTGATCGTGGATTTTTAAGTACTGGAGTTTGGATTAACCACAAAGCTGTTGTTGAAGCGTTGGTGGGCGCTAATACGTTTTTGCAAGGAATAACGAATTTGTTGACACGAATGAATCAAGCAACATCCAGTTATTGGCAATTAGCATTGGACGGACGAGAACCTCCGAAATCAACCGTCAATAATCCAGATATTTCCAATACATTTAATCATACCATTGTTGATATTAATTGGAGAGGAAGTTCCGATGAAGCTGTAAAAACTGCATTGGGTCTTACTAGTGACAAAGAGCCGGGGTTGTATGTATTTAACAAATACGTTCGTCGAGACAAAACAACCGGCAAACTGGTCGGATCAGAATTAATAGAATGCAATGTTGATCTGTCATTACCCAAACGTATGTTTGCTCAAATTGCTACCCTTGGATTAGTACAAAAAGAAGATTTGCAAAAAGTTGGAGTTGATTCTGATGCACCAGAAGGGAAATCAGCATTGGTATCCGATGCCAATGAGACTTTGCGAGAAATGTTTGCTATTACCACAATATCACCAAGTATGGCCGGTGGTCAAGGTCCGGATTTAACACTACCTCCGTCAAATAAAGGTGTTCCTACCGGAGTTTGTAGTAAGGCAAACAGCCAAGTAACCGCAAATGTGGCTGGTAATAGTCAATCGTTATCCAAACAAACCGATGAAAGTCTAAAAACAGACGATCCGGATGACCTAAAGAAAAAGCAAGAAGAGTCTAAAAAATGGTTGGAAGAAAATAGCGAAGCATGTGGTAAGTGCTCTCCGTCACCAACACCCACAACTACCTTAGTACCACCAACAATTGCGCCTTCTCGGCAAGAAATTAATTCCGATATCTGCAATGTTTTGAGTGGCAAAGTTCAGACGGTTTGTAAACAAGCAGTTGCTGCTGGTATAACCGAAAAAACAGAACTAGCTGCGTTTTTGGGTCAGGTAAAAGTCGAATCAGGAAATTTCACAAGAGTTGAGGAAAATCTTAATTATAAATCAGCAGATAGAATATACGACATTTTTAGAAAGCAATTACCCGGTGGTGTACAAGAGGCAGTACCACTGGTCAGAAACCCAGAGGCGTTAGCAAATCGTGTATATGCAAACCGAATTGGTAATGGTAATGAAGCATCTGGTGATGGTTACAAGTACCGAGGTCGTGGATATATCCAATTGACTGGTAAGGAAAATTATTCTAGATACGCCAAATCAACCGGAGTGGATGTAATCAATAACCCAAACACATTATTAAATCAAACCGCAGCCGTAGATTCTGCGGTGTGGTATTGGAAGACAAGAGTCAAACCAAAAGTAACTAATTTTACTGACGCCCGAGCGGTCACTAGACAAATAAACACCGCACTGTTAGAGTTAGGTGAACGGGAACGATATGCCGCAGAGTTCCTCCAAAAATTTAATCAAATGGGAACAGCTCCTCCGGTTCCACAGGTAACGCCAACGCCTACACAAGCTACAGCAACTACAACAACCGTTAGTGATGTATGTAAACAATGTCAACAACACAACACAGTAATTGAACAAACCACAAAAGTAATCGAAATTACCGATACGCTTGAAAGAACTCAGCGTGAATTTCCATATTTCAATAAATTGTTCCGATATATTGAAGCATTCCCAGAAATTATGGTTGGAAAAATTCGTGGTACCGCGGATTCAGACCAAGCAAATGCATTTGGTGCTGCACCGGGATCATTGTCCATCAAAGCAGATTTAACACTGCCGGGTATCAATGGAATACGCATTGGAGAATTGTTCTGGATTGATCGAATTCCCCAGTTCTATAAAGCATTCGGTGCATTTCAAGTGATGGGCGTTCAACATACAATTGGTCCCGATGGCTGGAAAACGCAAATAAATTCCGTGTTTAACTATTTGGGTAATGCATGGAAACTTAGCGTTACTAGTTTACTACAACAAGCCGGAGTTAAGTAATGATTGACACTAAATTACTCGAACAGTTGTATCCCAAAAAGGTAAACGAGTATAATAAAATACTACAAGAAGCTCCTGTGTTTGTATCACCCGTGGTTACACAACAGGATGCGGAAAATGGATTTATTACTCGTTATTTTGTCAAGTCAGCCAACGACTCGAATTTTATTGTCGAAATAGATATCAAACAATTTACTTCATTACAAAACAATCCACGATTTGCAACAACAAAACTTCGATGGAAAATTGTTGGTAAAAAAGAAACGTTTCAGTTATTGTCCGGACCAATTGTATACGGTGTAGCAGATGTCAATCGTCAAGTTGTTTCCAATACGGACTTGACATTTGGGGGGCTTCGTAAGTATATTGTAGATTATGAACAGTTTTGGGTCGGAGAGACTATTCCTAAATGATTATTAATGGTTCTGAACAATATCAACAACTAATGCAACGGATGGAGCGGGAGCAGTATATTTATACCCCGCTCCATCGTGACGTTTATCTGCATCCCCAAATCAATCAAGTCTTGTGTTATACCGTAACGTTCTTGAATGGGGATCATTTTACGGTATCAGTCACGCACAATGACGCACCACAATTTCCGATTCCCAATCTTTCCAATCAAGTTGACGGGCAAACCGTAGCCTATCTTATTAATCAACCAATCCCAGAATTTGGCGACAATTACGTTCCGTATATCCAAGACACGTATAATCTGTTTAATAACATCAAAGACATTAATAAGGTCATTCCGATTACGTGTTGGAATACGGCATTATCATCGTATAATACGCAACTTCTGCACATCATCCGGCAAGTTCCCAACGTCAACACCAACTTCCCATATCAGTTTATACGTCACGCATTTGACGTATTACGAACGATTGAATCCGCAGGGTTGTCTGTGGACGGGGAACTATTGAAGGAGCATTTTGGAGACAAGGCATCGCGACTGACATCCGATGGAAAGGTATATTCTCAATATAACTTATACACCACCACGGGACGCCCCAGCAATCGATTTGGGGGAATCAACTTTGCTGCATTGAACAAGACCGATGGTTCCCGTGACGCGTTCATCAGCAGATTTGATGGGGGATCATTGGTTCAATTGGATTTCGAAGCATATCATCTTCGACTGATCGGGAACTATATGGGATTGGAACTTCCGACCCAACCGCTTCACACGTATCTGGCCGAACAATACTTTGGGAAAGCCGACATCACGCCAGACGAATACGATCAGGCAAAGCAACTGACGTTTAGTATACTGTACGGTGCCGATGTGGAGACTGACATCCCCTTACTGAAGGCAATCAAATCGCTGTCCGAACAAATTTATCAAGCATATCCGACAAAAGGATTGCTCGCCCCAATCAGTAAACGTCAAATTCATCTTCCCGATGGAGATGCGTCCCAGCATAAACTGTTCAACTATTTTGTGCAGGCATTGGAATTCGAATCCACGATTGGAAAACTGGATCAGTTGGTGAATGCACTACAATCGTTCCGTTCCAAAGTGGTACTGTACACGTATGACGCCGTACTGTTGGATTGTCATCCCGACGAACTAGAGTCTACTATAGAATCAGTGCGTCAAATCCTAACTAACGGCGGCTATCCCGTTCGTATTTATACGGGAAAAACCTACAATTCATTGTTACACTTTGAGATAAATGTCTAATATTTATTAAGAGATCATGTTCTACATTCTTAATGGATATTATTATGAACGACAATACCCAGCTGTTGTGTACGTTTGCAACGGTAGATTTGCTGGATAAGACCATAGATGCAGTAACCGATTCCTACGAATTGATTTTCAACAAAATATACCTGTTAGAAAATACCGACGATCCAAATCAACTGGTATTGACCTATAACGTCAACAAAAATTTTGAACCATTTGCACCACCGCCTGCTTCCACGATCTCTGTTCATCGCAAGAAGCAAACCAACACGATCTACACGATCAATGCGATCAACAAGTTGATTGAAATGAAGAATGGTGGAAAATTGGATAAATCATTCCGTATTGATTGGTCTGAATTACAAAACACCGTATTAGTGACGGCTTATGGTAAATTAAAGAGAGTTAATACTAAACTCAATCAAATAATAGAACTATAAATTCTAAACACTTGACAAATGAAACTTGCCCTATTATCTTGTGATGGTAGGGTGTATTAAACACACTAAACACTAAACACTAAAAGGAGTACACGTATGTCGCTAAACATTTCAGCACTCAAGGCCAAGCTTAATCAGTTCAATCGCACCAACGAACGGAGTGAAGCCCTCTGGAAGCCCACCGAAGGTAAGACAGTCGTTCGGATTGTCCCGTGGAAGGAAAACAAGGAAAATCCCTTCATCGAACTCTATTTCCACTATCTCGGCAATAAGACCCACCTTTCCCCAACCTCCTATGGTAATCGTGATCCCATCTCCGAATTCGCTGACGAACTCGCAGCGGGCGGGACGAAGGACGATTACGCACAGGCTCGTCCGTTCCGTCCAAAGCTTCGTACCTTTGTTCCCGTCATCGTTCGCGGTGAGGAAGAGAAGGGTGTTCGCTTCATGTCGTTCGGCAAGACCGTGTATCAAGAGTTGCTCTCCATCATCGCTGATCCTGATTACGGCGATATTACGGATGTGAAGAGTGGTCGGGATATTGTGGTGGAATATATCCCACAGGAAAAATCCGACACGAACTTTGCCAAGACGATGGTTCGTCCAAAGCCCAACCAAACGCCTCTCGCGGATTCCGTTGAGAAGATCAAGCAGTTCCTGACCGAACAGCCGGACATTCGTGCGATCTTCAAGGAACCTTCGTTTGAGGAGTTGAAGGTTGCGTTGGCTCGCTACCTTGATCCCGATAGCACCGTTCCTGTTCCTGCTCCCGCGAGTGAGGAACCCGTTGCTCCCGCCAAGTCTGCTACCGCAGCAAAGTCGGAAGCAACCACCAAGTCAACGTCCGTCAAGGACATGATTGACGAGTTCGATTCGGTCTTTAATTAATCACACTTGACAAACCTTGGATGACTCACTATACTCACATAGTGGGTCATTCAGGTGTTTTATTTTGAGGAATCATCTATGGCAAAAGAAAAGCAAGACAAGAAGACCATTCAGGAACCAGATCGTGATGAACTTGCCCAACTCATCGCAGACTCCCTGAATAAACTCAACAAGGATAGCGACCAGATCGCATATTTCCTTGACGGGCGTGAAAGTACTCCCACCGACTTTACCGATTTCATCTCTACCGGCGCTACCATGTTGGACATCGCAATTGCAAACCGTGCGAACGGAGGCATTGCAGTTGGTCGTATTACGGAGTTGACGGGATTGGAAGGAAGTGGAAAATCATTGGTCGGGGCACAATTAATTGCAAATACACAGAAACGAGGTGGTGTGGGTGTTCTCATTGATACTGAAACAGCTGTCAATCCTGATTTTTTCCGTGCCGTTGGTATTGACACCAATAAGCTTGTATATGTACATCTCCAGACAGTTGAAGAAATCTTCGACGCCATCACCAACATCATCGAAAAAGTCAGGACGGGGAAAGAGAAAGACAAACTCGTTACCATCGTCGTAGACTCCGTTGCTGCCGCATCCACGAAGAAGGAAATGGAAGCGGACTTCGGGAAGGATGGTTACGCAACCGACAAAGCAATCATCATCAGTAAGGCAATGCGAAAGATCACGGGCCTGCTTGGTCGGGAACGCATCGCACTCGTCTTCACCAATCAGCTCCGCCAAAAGATGAACGCTCCTGCGTTCTCTGATCCGTGGACAACCTCTGGTGGCAAGGCAATTGCATTCCACGCATCCACTCGTCTTCGGTTGTCACTGACGGGCAAGATCAGCAATAGCAATGGTGATGTGATCGGTGTGAAGGTCAAGGCGAATGTCGTGAAGAATCGTATAGGGCCGCCGCATCGCACCGCAGAATTCCAAATCTATTTTGATCGGGGTATTGATGATTATAGTAGTTGGTTGGATATTCTCAAGGAAAACAAGATCGTCAAGCAAACAGGTGCATGGTATACCTACGATGACAATGGAAATGAAATCAAGTTTCAATCCAAGGATTTCCCAAAGTTCTTGGAAGAAGATCAAACACGAAAGGCTCATCTCTACAATCAAATCTGTGAATCATTGATTATGCGATACCAGACGGAGTTTGATCCAGAGGCAGTCAATCTATCGGAGGCAACTGATGATGAGTGAAACCGTGAATAACCTAGATGAAATTGTGGATTTGGTTATGGAAGCGTATACTATGACGCACGCAGACACCATTTCTCCCCTGTTTGAATTACGGGTCAGGAAGGCGTTGATGCGACGATTTTGTGCAGAAGTATATCAACGTTCGGCTACTTGGACGGGAATGACCCCACCTTCAGGAAAGACACTATTAAATGGTTGATCTGAAAGAAGTTTTCAAGAGCATGAAGTTTGAGGACGATCAAGAGGGCATGCAATACAACTCGCGTGTCCTCTTGGTCGATTCTACCAACACGTTCATCCGATCCTATGCCGCCGTTCCGTCAATGGACGAAGATGGGAATCATGTGGGTGGAATGATTGGATTCCTCAAGAGTATTGGATTGGCGATTCGGACATTCAAACCGACTCGTGTTGTTCTCGTATTTGATGGAAAGGGTGGAAGTCAACGCAGACGGAAACTCTATCCTGAATACAAGGCGAACAGGAAACCACCCGTTCGTTTGAATCGTGCGTATGACATGACCACCGATGAACAAGAACGAGAGAACATGAAGTTTCAGTTGGTATCGTTGGTAGAAATGTTGGAATGTCTCCCCGTCACGATTCTTGCGTTGGATCATGTCGAGGCAGATGATGTGATTGCGTACCTGTCTCAACTGGTCACGACAAATGGTGGGGAAAGCATTATCTATTCGACGGATAAGGATTTCTTCCAGTTGGCCGCAGGCAATGTGAAAATTTATAATCCCGTGAAAAAGAAGACGTTTGATATGAATATCATTCTGGAAGACTTCGGGATTCATCCGAAGCACTTCCATTTCTTCCGTGCACTCAACGGTGACAAGAGTGATAACATTGGTGGAGTCAGAGGCGTGGGAGAAGCATCACTCCGCAAATATCTTCCCGAAATTGCTGATCCCACGATTGAAGTCAATCTGGATTTGATCGAACAAAAATATACAGGACAAAAGAAAGTTCCGAAAATGATTACGAACATTCTCAATAATAAGGACATTGTGGATCGTAATCTGCATTTAATGAATTTACACGAAGGCATCATGTCTGTCGATGCACGTATGAAAGTCTCCAATATGTTTGATGGATATCATACAGAATTAAAAAAGTATGACTTGACAAAAATCATGATGCGTACTAAATTACTCTCCGCGTTCCCCAACTACGATAGTTGGTTAGCGCAAACATTTATTCCGTTAACGAGGTTCCATGACCCCAACGTTTGATACCAATGTAGACAATCTCGCAAAGTTTGGCCCAACGTTCCAAGCAAAAGCACTTGGTTCGTTGTTGTCGTCTACGGAATTCCTTCAGACTTCCTTGGATGTACTCAATCCAAACTTTTTCGAGAATGACGCAGGAAAGTGGATCGTCGAAAAAACGATTGATTATTTTGCGACCTACAAGGCCCTCCCAACACTTGACGTTTTCAAGCTTGAACTTGACAGAGAGCACGATGATGTGTTGAAGCTCTCCGTCAAGGAACAATTGCGAACTGCCTATCAACGGAAGAATGACGAGGACTTGGAATATGTGAAGGATAGTTTCTTGGAATTTGCCAAGAATCAAGCACTGAAGCAAGCCATCGTTAAGTCCGTTGATTTATTGCAGATGGGCAGATATGGTGAAATCAAGCATCTCGTCGATCACGCACTGAGAGCAGGGCAACCACGCAATATTGGTCATAACTGGAAAGAAGACATTGCGATGCGTCTTGCTGGTGTCTCACGGTTGATCGTTCCGACAGGATGGGATGCGATTGATGTGTTGGTCGGTGGTGGATTGGGTGCCGGTGAATTGGGTGTCATTGCCGCACCATCGGGTATCGGAAAATCGTGGGCGTTGTCCACCATTGGAGCAAACGCCGCACGAGCGGGAAAACGTGTGGTACATTATACGCTCGAATTGAATGAAAACTATATGGGTCTTCGGTATGACACCATTTTTACAGGTATTGAGCCGGGGAATATTCCAGAACATCCCGAAAAGGTCAGAGAAGCAGTGGATGGAGTTCAGGGAGATATTATTATTAAATATTATCCCGCACGAAGTGTCACGGTGCATACGCTTCAGGCACACTTAGAACATCTGATCATTAACGATTTGAAACCCGATATCATGATCCTTGACTATGCCGATTTGATGCGATCCGTTGATAAGGTTGATGCACGGTATCAAGAGTTAGGTGCGATCTACGAAGAGTTGCGAGGCATGTCTGGTGAGATGGGCATTCCATGTTGGACCGCATCGCAAACGCAACGTAGTAGTATACAAGAAGATGTGATTCAAGCAGATAAAATTGCCGAAAGTTATAACAAGATTATGACGGCCGATCTTGTGATTTCACTCAGTAGAAAGTTGGAAGATAAAGCAAATCATACAGGTAGAGCACATATTATCAAGAATCGTTTTGGTGCCGATGGTATTACATTGCCCGTGTATATGAATACAAGTCTTGGTAAGATTGAGATTTACGATGAAAATTCGTCGAAGGGAATTCTATTGAAGAAGCAAATGCAAGCAAGCGAAGGTATGTTGAAAAAAACTTTAGCGAAAAAATTTGCTGATTTACACGACGATTTTTTAGATGAGAACTGACATACTTATTTGAACTACTAAACACGAACTACCGATGGAGAAACTGTAATATGTTGTTAGAATCAAAACTACTGTCGGAAATTACAACATTTCTTAAATATGCAAAATATTTACCTAATAAAGAACGCCGGGAAACATGGAAAGAATTAGTTGATAGAAATAAAAATATGCACCTTGAGAAATTTCCTCAGTTAAAACAGGAAATCGAAGACGCATATAAATTTGTCTATGATAAGAAGGTTCTTCCTTCCATGCGTTCACTACAATTTGCCGGCAAACCCATCGAATTGAATAACGCACGACTCTACAATTGTTGCTTTCTTCCCATCGATCATCCAGACGCATTTAGTGAAGTGATGTTCTTGCTCCTGTCAGGTACAGGTGTAGGATATTCTGTCCAACGTGCACACGTGGAAAAATTGCCACCAATCAACAAACCCATGAAGACACGCCGTTATCTTGTCGGTGATAGCATTGAAGGATGGGCAGATGCGATCAAGGTGTTGTTGTCTGCCTACATGCGTGGCAAAGCACTTCCTGAATTTGATTTCCGTGATATTCGTCCGAAGGGCGCAATGTTGTTGACCAGTGGCGGCAAGGCGCCCGGCCCTGAACCGTTGAAGGATTGCTTGCACAACGTCCAAAAGATTTTGGATCGTAAACACAACGGTGAGCAACTTACGACACTTGAAGTCCACGATATGTTATGCTTCATCGCTGATGCAGTGTTGTCTGGTGGTATTCGTCGTTCGGCAATGATTGCACTGTTTGATTTGGATGATGATGAGATGTTGACTTGTAAGTTCGGTAGTTGGTGGGAAACCGAACCACAACGCGGCCGAGCAAACAACTCTGCCGTCATCCTTCGCCACAAGATTGAAAAGGAAGTCTTCTTGGATTTGTGGAAGAAGATTGAAATGAGTGGATCAGGTGAACCCGGCTTCTTCTTCACCAATGATGCAAATTGGGGATTGAATCCATGTGCGGAAATCTCTCTTCGGTCATTTCAGTTCTGTAACCTTACCACGATCAACGCGGGTGATGTGAAAGACCAAGATGATTTCAACGCACGAGCACGAGCCGCAGCATTCATCGGGACACTTCAAGCATCGTATACCAACTTCCATTATCTTCGTGATGTCTGGAAGAAGACCACCGAAAAGGAAGCATTGCTTGGTGTGAGCATGACAGGTATTGCGTCAGGCACCGTGTTGAAGTTGGACATGAAGGAAGCTGCGAATGTCGTGAAGGCAGAAAACGAACGGGTGGCAGAACTCTTGGGAATCAAGAAAGCCGCTCGTACTACGACTGTCAAACCCGAAGGTACGTCATCGTTGGTGTTGGGCACCAGTAGTGGTATTCACGCGTGGCACAATGACTATTATATTCGTCGTATTCGTGTCGGAAAGAATGAAGGTATTTATAAGTACCTTGTTGAAAATCATCCTGAAATTGTGGAAGATGAATTCTTCAAGCCCCACCAACAAGCAGTCATTTCCGTTCCACAACGTGCTCCAGCAGACGCAGTGACGCGTCAAGAAAGTGCGTTGGAGCTACTCCATCGCGTCAGTAAGGTGTGGAAAGAATGGGTCAAGACAGGTCATCGCAAAGGTGAGAACAAGAACAATGTCTCGACTACCGTGACGATCAAACCCAACGAGTGGGAAGAGGTTGGAGAATGGATGTGGGCGAATCGGGATCACTTTACTGCATTGAGTGTCCTACCGTTTGCAGATCATTCATACATGCAGGCGCCGTTTGAAGACATCACCGAAGAACACTACAAGGAATTGGTGAAGCATCTTCATAGTATTGATCTACGAAAGGTTGTGGAAACACAAGACAATACAACTCTACAAGCAGAAGCCGCCTGTGGTGGTGGTGGATGCGAGGTAACCTGATATGGAAAAGCTAACACCGGAACTCCTAGATCAAAAGTTACAATCAGGTGAAGCATTCGTGGTCGATTATCACGCAACATGGTGTGAGGCATGTCGAGACATGATCCCTGTGATCAGGGAAGTCCAAGAAGAATATCCCGACATTCCATTTTATGAAGTGGATATTGACGAACAACCAGAACTTAAGAATCGTGCAAAGATCAAGGCCATTCCGATGATGATGATGTACAAGGGTGGACGAGTGCGAGAATTCGTATATGGAAAAACTGCAAAGGATATCATTGAACGTAAGCTTGGAATGGTACAACGGATATAAGGAGAAGGTCTATGGTTACGGAACTGACAATGCATGACATGCAACCAGAAACGGGATTACCTCCCGACAACAATATGCATGTTGTAATGTTTTATGGAGTAACGTGTGGACCATGTAAGGCCACAATGCCGCATTATGAAATGGCTTCCAATTTTTTCAATCAAAAAAACGCTCCGGTCAGATTTCACAGAATTCATGCGTGGGAAGAGGGAGAACAGAAAGAATACTGTGCCAATGTGTGGGGAATAAACGGCGTTCCTCACTTTTAGGTTTTTTACAAAGGACAAATTATTTCGATTCGAGAAGGTGGTGGCGATGAACCCACGATGACCAAATTTGTATTGGATGCAATCGACGAAGTATTTAAGCGTTTTGGAGACAGGTTATAATATGAAAGTCAAGAAATTATTCCCCGATGCCATTCTTCCGAAGAAGGCACATGCTGGTGATCTTGGATATGATCTGTTCTGTCACGGGATTGTGAACATTGAACCAAACGAAGTCAAGTTGATCCCCACAGGCATTGCCATTCAGTTCCCACAGGGATATGGCGGACTGATTCGTGATCGGTCCAGTGTGGCAACCAAACAATATATCTTCACCGTGGCGGGTGTGGTTGATGGCGGATATACAGGCCACATTCAGATCGCCATGTATAATGCAGGAAAATATCCGACATGGTTCAAGCACGGTGAAAAGATTGCACAGCTTCTTCTCATTCCTACGGTAGATTTCTCAGTTGAAGAAGTAACAGAACTCACATCATTAGACGGACGAGGCGAGAACGGATTCGGCTCGACAGGTAAAACTCATGTCACTCAAAACAAAATTGATAATTGGTTGTAGTATTCTCCTGTTGGTCGTGTTTGTAGCCTTGGCACGAACCAACATCATTATCTGGTTCATTCCGAAACCCTATCCAGAATTGACGGCGGAAGAGGTCGCACGTCTCGAACCGTTTCGCCGTGAAGCTTATCATCAAGCCATAACGTGCAGCGATACAAAAAATCCAGAACTGAAATACGACGATATTCAATGGGTGGTGATTCCCGATAACCGCATTCATATAGTTGCTTCTGATGGTCGATTGGATTTGGGTGGATACTTTAGTCCGAATGATTCCGTCATCTATCTTCCCTATCCCAATCGTGACAAACGATGGGTGTTAGTCCACGAAAGTCTCCATGCGATTGGGTATCGCGGACATCCCGATGTTCCATTTCGATCTCCGTGTCGTGTGATGGCAGATCAACACTATTGACATTTTTCCTTCCTTAAATTAAATTGGTTTTATGGCATATCAAAACATTTTCATCGATCAGCAAAACGAACCGCCCACCGCATATGTGTGGGACGATCAGAAGGGGCTAGTCACACTCGCCCTTTCTGATTTTAATTATGCCTACGTGCGTGATCCGAAGGGGAAATACATTGCCATGACGGGAGAACGTGTCACCAAGACTCGTCGATATATGCGGGGCAAGCCGGGGGTATTCGAAAGTGATCTGCCCAAAGAAACGCGAGTCTTGACTGACCTCTATCTCAATGAAGACACGCCCTCCGAAGGGAACGTGACGTTGTTCTTCGATATTGAGGTGTCGATGGAAAACGGTGTTCCCGATATCCACAATCCCAATAATAAGATTACATCGATTGCTCTGTACGATCCACTTGTCAAGAAGTATGCAATCTACGTACTTGATGAACAACGTACTTATGAAGACCGAGATAGTGATGAAGTCGGGACATATTTTTGTCATTCCGAAATTGATCTTATTCACAAGTTCTTGAATGCCTATGAACAGATTCAACCCACGATCATTAGTGGATGGAACAGTGACGGATTTGATATTCCATATTTGTATAATCGTATTCGACAACTCTGCGGTCCAGCCACAGCAAATCGTTTGAGTCCGATTGGGAAAGTACGGTATTCTGATCGACAAGAACGTTATAAGATTGCTGGTGTGAGTTCGCTGGATTATCTGGCCCTGTATCGGAAGTTCACCTATACCCAACAACCGAACTATCGTCTGGATACGATTGGGCGGATGGAAGTGAACATGGGCAAGATTGCGTATGAAGGATCGTTGGATGAATTGTTCCGTGAGGACTTGGAAAAGTTCATTCTGTATAACTTACAGGACGTAAAGATCATCGTCGAACTCGATAAAAAGCTCAACTTGATTGAATTGGTGCGTGGTATCTGTCACGTGGGTCACGTACCCTACGAAGATTACAATATGAGTTCTCGTTTCCTTGAGGGAACCATTGTCACCTATCTTCATCGCAAGGGAATCATCGTTACCGACAAGCCACAAGACGCTCGGGAAAAGATGGAAGCATTAGATGCCGGGGAAGAAGGATTCATTGGTGCCTTCGTCAAGGAGCCAGAGCCGGGACTGTATGAATGGGTGTATTCGCTCGACTTGCAATCGCTGTATCCCTCCATCATCATGAGTCTCAACATCAGCCCAGAGACGAAGGTGGGGTTCGTTCGTAATTGGAACATGGAACAACACTTCCGTAAGGAGATTGTGGCATATGTTGTGCAGGAAGTGGGAAATGATACGACCGCTGAATTGGATTATGATAGTTTCATGGACTTCATCAAGGAAAATAACCTGACGGTTTCCTCGAACGGCGTATTATATACCAACGATAAACGTGGGATCATTCCCGAAGTCTTGGAAACATGGTTCGCTCAACGGGTCGAATACAAAGACCTAATGAAGAAATACGCCAATGAGGGAAACAAGGAAAAGACAGCATACTATGATCGACGCCAACATATTCAGAAGATCTTCTTGAATTCGTTGTACGGAGTATTGGGTCTTCCCGTATTCCGTTTCTATGACGTAGACAATGCCGCAGCCGTCACCATCACGGGACAGGATGTAATCAAGAGCACTGCGAAATTAGTCAACACGCAATATCGTAAGATGTTACAGGAATCCGTGGACAAGGACTACGTGGTGTATATTGATACGGACAGTATTTATGCCTCCACAACCCCTCTTCTCAAATCTACCATGACAGATGAGGAGAGACTCCAATTCACCATTGCTACCGCACAAAAGATGGAACATACCCTGAATGTGTTCTACGACATCTTCAGCGAACGTGCCTTCAATTGTCATTCCCATCGATTCCACATCAAGGGTGAGTCGGTTGCTTCGACGGGATTTTGGGTGGCGAAAAAACGATATGCGTTGGATAAGGTGTATGACTTGGAAACCAATCAATCTGTGTCAAAGATGGTGGTCAAAGGATTGGATGTGGTGCGATCCAGTTTCCCCAAGGCGTTCCGTGAATTCATGACGGAACTATTGAAGGACATTTTGAAGGGCACCAAAAAGGATATTATTGACGCAAAGATTCTTGATCTTAAGCAATCCCTGAAGGATCGTCACTATTTGGACATCGCGAGAAATACATCAGCCAATAACATTTCTGAATATGGAGCAATGGACGCCGCGGGACTGAATAGTTTCCGCAAGGGCACTCCAGCTCACATTAAGGCTGCGTTGGTCTATAATCGGTTGTTGACATACTATGGAATCGACGGGAAGCATGAAACCATTGCGGATGGGGCGAAGATCAAGTATGTCTATCTTCGTAGTAATCCATTACAGATTGATGGTGTCGCTATTAAGGGATATGATGATCCTGAACAAATCGTCAACTTGATTACGGAATATATTGATACGGACGCATTGTTCGAAAACGAACTTCAAAATAAATTGGAAGATTTCTACACAGCATTGCGCTGGGGTAACATTCCAACCGAAGTCAACCAAAACGCATCTGAATTCTTTGCATTCTAATGGCGGACCCGTCTGATTTTCTCCCGATTGAACTGGATCACAAGCCTACCCACTCGTTACCGTATGCACGAACGTTGGGAAGTGCGAAGATTGAACCTGCGAATATCGAAGAATGGAAGAACACCGTTGCGCCAGAATTTAAACATTACTTTACTGAAAAATACGAATTATTAGTCAAGGCGCAGCAAGATTTGATTGAGGAATATTATTACAATAAAATGGTTTATGAAAGTCGGATCGGATTTGAGCCCACCATTGGACAAGAATATTATTTATATGAACGACATGGGGAAGCATTTTTGTCGTTGGTTAGTCCAAAACACGCGTGGTGGGATGGGTATCTTGGAACATTTACATTAACACCACAATTTGCTTGGAAAAAGGTAGATTAGTATATGAACGATTTAAACATTGGTATAGTAGGGTTGGGATATGTCGGATCTGCCATCCGACACGCGTATGAAGTACAGGAACTTTCTGATCGATTGTTTACATATGATATTGATGATTCAAAAAATCCAAGCTGTCAATCATTATCAGAATTAGTTTCTAACGCTGATTTAATTTATGTGTCTGTTCCCACGCCGATGAAATCAAATGGCGAATGTGACATTAGTATTATTGAACGGGTGGTTGAGGAAGTTTGCCAATCGAATATTAGAAAAATTATTGTTATTAAATCTACGGTAGTACCGGGAACTACGGAACGATTGCAAGCGAGTTACCCCTTCCACAGTATCTTTTTCTGTCCTGAATTTTTAACGGAAGCAAATTATTTAGAAGATTATCTTCATCAAGACATAATGTTGTTGGGAATACCTAGAAATGCCCATTACGTATTGGGAAACGCAGTACTCCAAGAACAGCTTTCAGTTAGCGAAGTAAAATATTCTGATATAGTTGATGCAACTACCGCGGAATTTTACAAGTATGTTGCAAATATCTTTTTAGCTACTAAAGTGTCTTTTGCAAATGAAATGGAAAATATTGCAAAAGAAATTGGTATTAATTGGAATGATATTGCAGGTATCGTGGAAAATGACAAACGGTTGGGGAAGTCACATTGGAAAGTTCCCGGCCCCGATGGACACCGGGGATTTGGAGGCACTTGTTTCCCCAAGGATATTAATGCGTTAATTGCTTATGCACAATCCTTAAATATACAAACCCCGTTATTAAAGGCGGTTTGGAAACGTAATGTTTTGGTAGATCGTCCCGAACGTGATTGGGAGGAATTGAAGGGACGTGCGGTATCCGAATGAGGGACTTGACTTTAAACGGCACATGATGTATATTATTGTATCCCCTAAACTCTAAACTTAAACAAGGTTATGTATATGGAAAAGACAAAGTTTGAACGATTCATCAGCAAATATAATCTGGGTGGTGCGTGTGAGAGTGTTCTCTACGCCGTCGAAAACAAGACGATCACGACCCGTGCCATTTCTGATGACAAGAACGTGCTCTGTGAGGTCACTGCTCCGTCAATGGGAATGACAGAGGGTAATTATGCAGTATATGAAACCGCCAAGCTCCGTTCTCTGTTGGGAGTTCTTGGCGAGACACTAAAGGTTTCCATTCGGAAGTCCAGCAACAAGCCCGTAGGTATTGAATTTTCTGATGGTACTACTGACATCACATTCGTCCTTGCTGATGCGTCCGTCATTCCTACAGTTCCCGATCTCAAGAAGCTTCCTCCAATGGATTTGACGATCACAATGGACGAACAGTTCATCAACACCTTCGTCAAGGCGAAGGGCGCCCTGAATGAAGTCGATACCTTCACGGTGATGAGTGATGGTGAGAACAACACTGCTCAGGTCATCCTTGGTTATTCCTCCCTGAATACCAATCGTGTCAAGATCAAGGCAACCACCACTGCTCCTGTTGCTCTCGACGCGATCAGCTTCTCCGCCAAGTATCTCCGTGAAATCCTCGTTGCCAACAAGGACACGAAGGGTGGTCAATTGGAGATTAGTTCGAAGGGCTTGGCAAAGACCACGTTCACTTCTGATGGTATTACGTCCACCTATTATCTCGTTCAGATCAACACCAAGGATTGATCATGTCGAAGATTTCCGACTTCTTTGATGTACCCGAAGTATCATTGGATGACCGCAAGGAAGCGTTCATCCGTAATATGGATATGCTTAAGGAGATGTCTGTCCAAGAGCAAACGTTGTACAAGAAGTGGAAGGAAGTCAACGGATATTATGCAAACAAGATTGATGTCGCACGGGTGGTAAAAGCAAAGGTCTGGACGCCGACAGACATCACAAACAAGGAACAAACCGTTCGAGAACTTCAGCAACTCCACCCACGGATTCGTTATGTGGTACCGAAGTCGCTGGATGAAACGGATTGGATGATGTTACGTGTCTTCTCTCACACGATGGAGTTTGACCAGAATCCCGGCCGATTCGTCAAATTTTTAGTCTATGATCAACCTACTGGAAAGTATCTCGGCGCTGTGTCGTTGGGCAGCGATGTTATTTCGATCAGTTGCCGTGATGAGTGGATTGGATGGGACAAGGAAACGAAGCTCAAGGGGAAGCTGAACAACAGTGCGATTGGTACGTGTATCATGGCGACCCAACCATTCGGCTATAACTTCTTGGGTGGGAAGCTGGTTGCGTCCCTCTTGACAACCCGTGTGGTGGCTGAAACGTGGTACACGCTGTACAAGAATGTTTTGGCAGGATTAACCACCACTTCGTTGTATGGTACCGACTCCATGTACAACAGCATTCCATTCTGGAAAAAGCTGGGTGCCAGCAAGGGTGCAATTGTCATCAAGCCGGATGATGATGTGTACAAGGAGTGGCACGGGTGGGTGAAGGAAAACATGGCTGATGAATATGACAAGAAGATCAACATGAAGGATGATACGTCCAGCGGTCCCGTGACGGGGATCAAGCAGCAAATCCTGTCGATCATCTTCAAGGCGGTCGGGATCAGTCAGTCCAAATACAAGCATGGATTTGAACGGGGTGTGTATTACGCTCCGTTGTATGAGAATACCCGTGAGTTTTTGCGTGGTGAGATTACCGACAAGGAATTGATCCCGCTGAAGAAACTTGACCGGGACATTGATTCCGTACTTGATTGGTGGCGTCCAAAGGCAATCGCTCGGTATGAGAAGTTGCATGAAGAAGGTCGGTTGAAGTCCGACACGTTATATTACACGGGACTGATTGGCATTACGTGGGATGAAGCAAAACAAAAATATTTGGGCGATGTGGGGAGATAGTATGAATTTCTGGGATACCATTGATATATCAAAATGCAGAAAAGTAATGGTCATTCCAAACATTACTAATTCCGCCAATATTGAAAAAGACTCTTTTGTGGATGTCATCTACAATCACATTCGAGCATTAGAAAAGCATGGTGATTATTACTGGCACATCATGCTTCCCCAGCCCGTAGCAAAATTAAATCTTGATAACGTCAAGCAACACATCGTGGATATCTCAGGTGACATGATTCATATGCGGGTGACGTTTCCACGTAAGGCTATTAACTTGTTACAGGAAGTGGAATATGACGTTGTGTATTCCCATCTACCCGATTGGTACATGGTGAAGCGCTATACCGACAAACCGATTGTTGGGTATGCGCATTGGTGGGAAATGAAATCGTGTAACGCTGAAGATAGAAAAAATCACCAACGTAATATCGTGCCAGAACTGTTGGGAGTCTTGGGTATGGAAGTGTGTTATCTCAACACCCAAGACCAGAAGAATCGGGTACTGGATGAAGCTCGTCAATGGTTTAATGACGAGAAGGTACAAGAGCTAGAGAAGATTCTTCAAGTGTGGCATTTAGGAGTTCCCAAAGGAAAGATTATTGATAGTCCAACTGAAAAGGAAAAGATTATCGTCTTCAATCATCGCGCTGCGGCATATAAGGGATACCCACAGTTTATTGAGCTGATGAAAGAGTATCGGGAACAACGAAAAGATTTTACGGTATGGGTTCCGCAGTTGGAAGGAAAGCCCGATGAATCATGGATTGATAATACAAAGGTTCCGAAGCACGAGTATTACACACGACTTCAACGATGTGCGGTTGGAATCCAAATGCGACAATCCAATTATGGGTGGAGTGTTGCGGCAACCGATTGTATGATGAACGGCACAGCGATGATCTTCCAAGAAGCTGATTGTTACCATGAGATAGACCCTGACGGATTATTTTTCAAATTTAAAAAGGATTTATTTGCTACTTTAGATAAATTCTTTGATGATGAAAACTTTAGACACGAACAAGGTGTAAGAAGTATAGCTAGAACCAAGGAATTGCAGTTAAACGAAACTAAGATGATTAAACAATTAAACAATCAATTAACGAGGTAACAATGCTCAAGACTAATAAGAAAAATAGAAATACCTTCA
>Ga0070749_10000821_pt1 | contig 20993 bp, 33 predicted proteins | sample VirMetDEL_Nov_18_FD_75180 | JGI IMG/M metagenome (GOLD analysis project Ga0070749, IMG submission 75180) | Aqueous microbial communities from the Delaware River and Bay under freshwater to marine salinity gradient to study organic matter... | ecosystem: Environmental > Aquatic > Marine >...
CAAGTCTGGGATCAAGTCAGGGCTCAAGTCTATGATCAAGTCATGGGTCAAGTCATGGGTCAAGTCAGAGTTCAAGTCATGGGTCAAGTCAGGAATCAAGTCTATTGGCAAGTCAGGAATCAAGTCAGGAATCAAGTCGAGGCTCAAGTATATCAAAAGAACATCTAAAACCAGTCAAGGATCAAGTCTGGGTTCAAGTCAGGAATCAAGTATATCATGAAATTAACTAAAGAACATTTAAAACCAGTCATGGATCAAGTCTATGGTCAAGTCTGGGGTCAAGTCTGGGTTGAAGTCAGGGATCAAGTCATGGGTCAAGTCAGTTATCAAGTCGAGGCTCAAGTCTGGTATCAAGTCAAGGATCAAGTATATCATGAAATTAAGTGAAGAATATGAATTATAAAGAATCAGGAGTAGATATAAAAAAAACAGATAATCTTGTAAAAGAAATTTCTGGATTAGTTGATAATATAGGTGGATTCGGAGGATTATACGATCTTGGCGATAAATATCTAGTAGGATCTACAGATGGAGTAGGCACTAAAATTTTATTAGCAAAAGAATATGATAAATTAGATGGTCTAGGCATAGACTGCGTTGCTATGTGTGTAAATGATATTATTTGTACAGGTGCAAGACCATTATTCTTCTTAGACTATTACGCATCCGATAATGTAAATAAAAAAGATTACTTAAAAGTACTTAATTCTATTAAACGTGGATGTAACATAGCTAAAATACCGCTGATAGGTGGAGAGACGGCTGAACTTCCCTCTTTGGTTACAGAAAACCATTTTGACATCGCAGGATTTTCTGTTGGTATGGTTGATAAAGACAAAGTTATTAATGGTGGTAACATAAAAAAAGGTGATTATGTAATTGGAATTAAAAGCGATGGTTTTCATAGTAATGGATTTTCATTGATTAGAAAAATATTTGACAAACGAAAACATGAAAAGTATATTGACGAAATTCTAAAACCTACAAGAATATATGTAGACTTAATGTTAGACATATTAGATAAATTCGAAGTAAAAGGAATTGCTCATATTACAGGAGGTGGCAAATCAAATTTAAATAGAATTTTACCCAAAGGATTAAATGTAAATTGGGTACATGATGAATATATGAAGTTGATACGTCCTAATATTTTCAATGTATTTCAAAAAGACGGAGACTTATCGGATGAAGAAATGAACACAGTATTTAATAATGGAATGGGTATGTGTTTTGTTGTAGAAAAAGAGTTAGAAGATGTCTTATTAAGAAATATTGATAATGATGATTTATTTCTCGCTGGTAAGATTATATAAATAATTGACAATAAAATAAACTTATAGTAAAAATATATTATGGCAAGATTTATTAAACTAAATAAAGTGGGTGAAAAAGGAACTATCGTTGTTAATGTAGATAAAATAGTTTCGATGGAAATTGTAGATGGACAAACTATTATTTATACGAAAAAAGATTTTTTTGGAATTGCTGTTACGCAAACTCCTGATCAAATCGTAGAGATGAATGAGATGTTAGACAAATTTAAAGACGCACGTAAAATTTTGAATGGGTAAGTTATGAAATTGCTTAATAAAACTAAAACATATTTGGTCGGACATATGCAATATGCAGATGGAACCAATTGGCGAAATTATGTTAGACCAAGATTGGAAAAAATGGGAATCACTGTTTTTGATCCTTATGATAAACCTTTTATGAAAGATGTAGATGAAGGAAATAATATAAGATCAACGTTGAACAGTTTGATGGAATCGCATGATTATAGTGAAGTTCAGAAAAGAATGCGTGAAATTAGAATTTATGATCTTAATTTAGTAGATCGCAGTGATTTTATCATTGCTCACATTATTCCAGATGTTGCGAGTTGGGGTAGTGCTGAGGAATTAGTTACTGCTAATCGTGCTAAGAAGCCGATTTTTCTAAGTGTAGAAGGTGGAAAAGAAAAATGTCCATTGTGGTTGTTAGGAACTATACCAGAAAAATATATTTATAACAACATTGATGAAATTCTTATAGTGTTAGACATGATAAACAATGAAGAAATTTCTATTGATAGTGAACGATGGAGACTTTTAAAACCTGAATATAGATAAAATTATGCCTTATATAGATCAAAAAAATAGATTGAAATTTTATAAAGTATTAAATGAATTTTATAATTTAGATACTGAAACCATTACTCCCGGTGAATTAAATTATATGATATCGTCTATGTTATGGTATTTATTTGAAAACCAAACTTCATATACTAAAGGTAACGAAATTTTAGGCGTTTTAGAAGGAGTTAAACATGAATTCTATCGCAGAAAATTATCCGTATATGAAGACAATAAAATTGAGGAAAACGGCGATGTCTAAATATAAGCCATATTATGGAAATGAGTTTGATTGGGATGAAAAATACCATTTCGATGATTTTTGGAATTTTAACTTGATCGTCTCCGTTAAAAAATATTTGTATGAAACATTTCATGGTAAACCCAATCTTAATTTTTTGGAGATCGGTTGTTATCAGGGAATGACGACTATATGGATATTAGAAAACATTCTCACCCATGAAACTTCTAAAATACATTGTGTAGATTTATTTAGTAATGATGATTATAGTGAATTGTATCCTAATTCTCACCTTGGAAAAAACGTTCATCAAAAAAACTATGAACAACACTTTTTAAAAAATATAGAACTAAGCGAATTGTCACATAAAGTTACAATTCATAAAGGTCCATCTTACAGAGAATTAAAGTCAGAAGAATTAAAAGAAAATTCATTTGATGCAATATTGATAGATGGAAGTCACACAGCATATGATACATTGTTAGATGCTGCTATGAGTCATCATTTATTAAAATCAGGCGGTTTCATGTTTTTTGACGATTATCATTGGAAACCCGATGAATTTCACTGGGGAACAGATACACGTCCACAAACATCTCCAGAGTTAGGAATTAATTCATTTGTTGAAAATTTTGGAATCTTTTATGACGTATTAGAAAAAGATGACACATTGCCAATCGTAACACTTAAAAAACTTTAAAAATTATTAAAAGTATTTTATTTAAAATATATTTATACTTAATTAAAGCGTCGAAATTATGAAAACAGAAGAGTTAAAAAAGTTAATTCGTGAAGCATACCAAGAATTAGTTGCGGAAGGTAAAGTTACTAAAAAGAATTTGGATCAAACCAAAGACGGAAAAATTACAGCTGGAGATGCTGTAGTTGCGGCTAGAAAGTCTAAGATTGCTGCTAGTAAGGGTGACAAAAAAGGAGAAGAAACATATACAAAGATTAAAAAAGCAGTAAATACGCATATTGTAAAAGAAGTAGAAAATGCGGAAGAAGATGATAAGACAAAATCGGTTAAGGGAGCAAAAGTTATAATGGTAAAGAAAAAAGGTAGAACCGTTTATTTGAAATTAGCAAAAGGAAGTAAGACGTTTGAAGCGAAATTGATGTAAAATTATTAAATAATGTAGTAAAGAACTCAGTTGATTGAAAAATTGACTGAGTTTTTTTTGCATCTTTACATATAATAAATCGGAAAGCTGGTCCATTTTTAACATAAAAATATAATTATATGTATGAGTAATGAAAAAAAGATTACAGAACACAATGAATTAATTGCTACAAGAATGCCACCTGGAGACAGATGGACGTTACGTGGAGACTCAAAGAAGATAATTTACGAGAGTTTAACTGATGCTTTAGAAGCATATTTCAATGATTCTAAATTCAAAGGCGAATATAGACTAGCACCATTAGATAGTAAACTATATGCTATTAAAACAATGGAAGAGGAGATTATTCCAGATCCGCCAAAATCTTTCAATATATACGGCGACCCAATCTAATAAATTTATATTTATTTAGTGTAAAAATATGTCCAAACAACCAGTTCCAACATACGAATATTTATTAGAAAAACCAAATTTAGTAGATTGGTTGTATAATCTGTCGCAAAGTCCTAAACTTAATGTTGAAATAAAAAAAGCAGCATTAGCATTATCACAAGATATTAATGGTAATACTTTATCTAATACTCCAGCCTATGAAACATTATATAAGGAATATCAATTTAAAATTATACAAACATACATTGGAGATGGTTCAACTTTAGGATATGTTTTATACAAATATATACCGGTATCAAATTTGCTCACATATGTCGGAAATATAAAAGACTCATCATAAAATGATAATAATTAAACATTCATATTTATACGATTTATTAAGCAGACAAAATTTGGTTGCTTGGTTAGAGGCTATTGGCAGTAAGTATTCAAATATTGATCCAGTACTTTCGAATATTGCTTATAAAATGGCTAGTGAAGTTAATGGAAATAATTTATCATCATGGCCATATTACGAATCATTATACAGAAAATATAGTTTTAAATTAATACCTAGAATTTTAGACGACAGTAAACTTGGATTAGTTTTATACGAATATGGTCCAGGTATGAAATTAACATTGATAGGAACCATTAACAGTGAAGGCGTTGGAACGCAAACTTCTGTAATTGAACCTAGTAAACCAGCTCCTTGTTAGTGTAACACCAAGTATTACACCAACAACACTATCCTAATAATTTATGAAAATATACGGAAGAAACAGTAAAGGTAAAAAAGTACTTATAACGGTGCCAGATTGGGATGATCCAGTTATATTCAATGAAGCTATTCAACCAATTAATAATGTTGCTAACACAGTTCCCATGGCAGTTGTTGGTTCTAATGGGGCTGGTGGAGTAAATAGTAGTAATTCTGGATCATTGTCTTAGATGCATAAAAAAGTCCATCGTTAGACAATGGACTTTTTATTTATTTTTTGTGGGTGCTTTATTTAAAAGGCACACTCCATTTTTTCTCACTAGGAGCATTTTGTTCAGCAAACTTATTAATTAAGTTATCTACTTGTTGTTGTCTTTCTTGTGCCTTTTGTGCGGCTGCTTGTTGAGCAGCTTCAATCTGTTGTTCAGTCATGCCAGGATTATTTGTTATAATTCCTCCGACTGGCTGTAACGGAACCATTCCGCCAATTCTGTTTATCATGATTTAATCCTTTCTTTATATTAATAATTATCACATATCATATGTATTACAGAACTTTTCTATCAATTTTTTATATGGTGTAAATAAATTGTAATTGTCAATATCAATTGTTCTTTTCATTTTTTGTATATAATTGATCATCGAAGCATAAATTTCACGACGATTATCTTGATCTGCTACTTGTTTAGAATGTTCTGAAACATTCATACGTCGAAATGTAAAGTATTGTTGTGTCATACCTACATAATGTTCTAAATTAATTTTATTTGGATTAATTAAATATACTTTATTTGAGTTTTCTATACATCTAAACACGGACCATTGAAAAATATCATATCTATATTGTTCATCCATATTTAGTAAACATGTATTTCTGTCGAATAAAATATAATCATTTGAATTTTCACCAAACAATATTTCAGAATTTACGTCATAATCATAATGTATTTTTCTTTGTGTTACCATATTAAACGTTAAATCTTCTATGTTTAATAATAGATCACGTTTAAATATAGTAAACGAAACATCGCCTCCATGTCTATGTGTGGCTCCCATACCAACTGTTATTAAATCAAAATCCTCATCAATTATTTTTTCAATTTTATCCCAGTCATCTGAATCAAAATCTGTTTCAATTCTAGCAATATAATCATATTCACATTGATCAATACAATGTTCAAATTGATATACATAAAAATGATTGAACGTCGAATCATCAGCATTACCCGACCATTTTGTTACTCTTGGCGCTTGATCGGAGGTTAATCGTTCTACAGTAGCAAATCCGTTTAAATCATTTTTTAACCAATCATAAAACTCATCAGCTTCTTCTTGAGTAAGTCCTATTCCGTTCGGAAACGATGGAATAACTACACGAATATGCGCCATACATCTGGAAAGCTTATCCTTGATTAATTTTCTAGCTAACGGATAGTCGCAGTATTCCGTCCATGGTATACAACAAAATATTTTTTTATTTATACACGTCACAGTAGTTTTCAATTAATTTTTTATATGGAGGAAACAAATTATAATTATCAATATCAATTTCTGATTTAAGTCGTTCAATATATTGCAAAAACTTATCATCATGTCCTTTTTCCATTTGAACATTACGTAAATGACCAAACAATCTAATGTTCATACCAAGATAATGTTTAAATTCTACTACATTACTATTAATAATATAAACTTTATCAGATTTCTCACAAAACTGCATTAATGCCCATTGTAGTTGATCGTAATCTTTTTGTTCAGATAAATTGCTTATAATTCCTTTTTGTCTATCAAACAAACAATAGACATCTTGATTATTCCCACTACAAGATGCTAATCCATTACCGGCAAATTTAATACTTCTTTTGGTTGTTTCATCAAATCGTAAATCTTCTAGTGATAATAGTGTTTCTTTTTTTGCAATAATACAACTGATGTCTACTAATTCTCTGTGAAATTGTCCAGTAGTAATTAAATCAAAATCTTCATTTAATATAGTTTCAATTTTATCCCAATCACTAGTAACAAAATCTGTTTCAATTCTAGCAATATAATCTACATCACAATCATCAACACAAACTTCAAATGGATAAGAGTAACCATGTTTGTAATTGTGATCTTTTAAATTGCCAGACCACTTTGTTTCTTGTGGCACATCATCCATTGTAATAACATGAATTTCAGCATATTCACCCAAATCATTTTTTAACCAATTAATAAAATCTTGAGAATCTTGGTGACTAATTTCCATTCCCTCTGGATAAGATGAAATAACAATACGAATCTTGTGCATACACTTAGAGAGCTTTTCTTTAATAAGCTTTCTAACTAAAGGAAAGTCAGCATACTCTGCCCATGGAATACAACAGTATATTTTTTTATCTGTAACACTTTGCATGCTTATAAATACACACATAACATTAATTATTTTTGTTTTAAATTTATATAAAAACTCTGTATAAAAATAGGCAAAGTTGGTGTAACAATTTATACACGTTGTTTTATGCGTATACAGTTTGATCAAAAATGAATCGTTACAAAAATATTAGTATTAGTTATGTTTTGGATAATACATTTATCCACTTAGAAAGGATTATGAATGAAGAAAATTGAAGCTATAATAAAACCATTTAAGGTTGAAGATGTAAAAGACGCACTTCATGAAATTGGCATTGACGGAATGACAGTTTCTGAAGTTAAAGGTTTTGGCAGACAGAAAGGTCACACAGAAATTTATCGTGGAAGTGAATACACAATAGATTTTTTGCCAAAAATTAAAATAGAAATAGTTGTAACTGATGAAATTGCTAATACAGCTGTAGAAGAAATTACAAAGTCAGCAAAAACAGATAAAATTGGTGATGGCAAAATATTTGTTTATGATATTATTGATGCAACTAGAATTAGAACAGGCGAGAAAGGAGAATCAGCTATATGAAATTATTAAAAACATTACTTTTAACATTAACATTGGGATGTAGCAGTGTTGTCATAGGACAAGAAACTGTACCTGTAGTATCAGAATATCAAACTGAATATAATGAATTGATCAAAAGTCAAGGTGAACATGCATATGCTTTTGATTTCTTTACAACAAGTATGTTATGGACATGTATTGCTACAGCAATGGTTTTTATTATGCACTTAGGGTTTTCTACATTGGAGTCTGGATTGTGTAGATCTAAAAATACCGTTAATATTTTGTTTAAAAACATTTTTATTATTTGTATAGGCATTTTAACATATGCTGCATTTGGATTCAATACACACTACCCAGGAGACTTTAATGGATGGCTAAGTCTAGGCGGACCTATTGGAGATTTAAATGCGGAGGGGGGTGATTCATTTGGATATGGTGGGTTAAGTTTAGCAATGACTGGATTTGGAGACTTTATATTCCAAGCTATGTTTGCTGCTACAGCTGCTACCATTGTATCTGGTGCTGTTGCTGAAAGAATTAATCTTAAAGGATTTTTAATTTATGCAACACTTCTTGTTGGATTAGCATATCCCATTGCTGGTTCGTGGCACTGGGGTGGAGGATGGTTATCTCAGTTGGAAATACCATTTTATGACTTTGCTGGTTCATCGGCAGTTCATGCGTTTGGAGGATTTGCGGCTTTAGCTGCTGTTTTAGTTTTAGGTCCAAGAGCCGGAAAATATATTAATGGTAAAGTTAAACCAATTGTTGGTCATAACCTACCTTTAGCCGCAATTGGTACATTCCTACTATTCTTTGGTTGGTTTGGATTCAACGGAGGTTCGGTTCTATCAGCTAACCCTGGTCCATTAGGATTAGTATTCACAACAACGACCTTAGCCGCATGTGCGGGGGGTATTGCTTCAATACTCTCAAGTTGGTTATTAATAAAGAAGTTAGATTTAACAATGGCAATGAATGGTATTCTGGCTGGATTAGTGGGTATTACTGCTGGTGCAGATTCAGTGGGTGTTTGGTCATCTGTATCAATTGGAGCTATTGCTGGATTATTGGTTGTACTATCAATTCTGTTTTTTGATAAAATTAAAATTGATGATCCCGTTGGTGCTATCTCCGTACATGGTATATGTGGTGTATGGGGAACTTTAGCAGTAGGTATATTTGGCGAAGTTAGTTTTATGAGTCAATTAATTGGAACAGCTGCATTTAGTATAACAGCATTTATTGTATCATTAGTTATTGCCTATGGATTAAAGTTATTTAACTTATGGAGAGTTAGCGCAGAAGAAGAGTCTATAGGTTTGGATTTGTCTGAACATGGACAAGAAGCATATGCTTTAAAGTAAGTTAAAAATAAAGTGTTAAGCCGGCTTTTAATTAAGCCGGCTTTTTATTTTAAATTATTTCTTCCGCCCATCTAAAAACTTCAGGGTGTCTATTATACTGATGTATCACAGATGGAAATCTATCATAAACAAATATTCTGTCATTTACTGGTTTATGATCATAATCTACCACACCCATAGTAAAAATTAAATCAGGCTCTTCATTTCTGTGAAATTCAATCATATCTCTGGAATAAATTAAATGGTCAGTGTCATGTACAATCATATTAAAAATACCTTGATCGTTCATTAAATCTCCAGTACTAGTTATACATCTCATCATTGCAAAACACATATCTGTGCAAATTGAAATAAATGACTTTAAGTTATTTGCCAAAATAGTTCCAGAACAACATACTACATTTTTTCCTACACGGTCAATTAATACTTGATGTCCTATGTGAAATAACCATTCTGTATTAAGCGCACCATTGTCTAACAAAAATCTTTCATCTTCTCTAAAGATATGAACTTTATCATCATTGTCAAGTTTATCAAAGATATTATCGAAAAATAATACATCTGAATTGTCACAATGCATAAATTTATCACTGTTTGAAAATTCATCGTGATGTTTGTTAATATAATCTATGTAATAAAAGAATCTTTGACAGTGCGATCCAATATTAAGACGTAGATGTTTTACTTTTACTACTTCTATAACATCTGTATTATTTTTAAAAATATCCTTTAATTCGTCGGGAATTTCTTTATCTAAATTTTGTGTGAAAAACTTAACTTTACAACCTTTTACATTTTTTAAAATAGAATTAAAAAATAAAATAAGGCCACGTTTTTTTTCTTTATTATTTAAATTGCCCGAGTGATGTGTGAATATATAATTCATTTCCAATTAATTGAATCGTAGTTTTTGTCGTATTGTTTTTTATTTGTCGGTCTCTGTTTGGACCCCTTCCCCGCTTGATTGTTCTGGGTTTGTTGTTTCATCTGCTGATTCTTTTTCATAGACTTCTTTATATATGTGTTCAATTGTTGAAAAAAACTGTCCCTCCGCATATAGCTGTTGTGAGGTTTTTTCTGGGTGTTTCATATAAAATGGATTCGGCCCTGGGTCAATCCATACACCGCCCTCTTCAGTTTGTTTATAGTTCAGAAATACTACGTGAAATAGTTCATCTTCTAATGATTTATAAAAGTTTTCATTCGGTTCACTTAGATAAAAAATATCGTTTTCCGACCATTTTTCATCTACTCTTGGGCAAATGCAAATTTTATATTCCTCGTCTATACGTGCTTTGAAAGCAAACGCGTTTGGCTTTTCTTTATCCATGATTTATGTCTTTATCAGATTCCTTTTTTAAATTTCTTGTTTTGTAAATTTCTTTAAATAAGTCTTGTGTTAATCTGTCGATGTCTCTGACAAACTTATGAGAATTATCAGTGTCATCAACCGTTTTTAATTTTTCAATATAATTTTCTAGAAGTGGATTCATATGTTTTAATCATCATCTTCATCTTCATCGTTGTCCCAAACTTTAATTTTTGACCAAGAAGAATCTTTAAAATAAATGTCTGGTTCGCCGAAATGGTCTAAACAAGCTTGTACAATATTTGCACTACCCCATCTCCACCCACAAATAAATCCATCGGTTTTTACTTTGGGTAACCATTCTGCCAATAATCTATAACATGTTTGATATGACTCATGTTCATTGATATACAATAAGTCAATACTATTATCTTCAAATTTATCAGCAGCATCTAGTGGATCTAAATCATCAATAAGTTCAACTGGTCCACCCTCAGTTCTTAGTGTGAAGTTATATCTAACATCTTCCAAAGCAATACTCTTTGGCCATGAAGGATCAATCTTATCAAATCTATCAACAACTGTTAACTTTTCTAGATCTGGGAAGTACTTTAAAAATAAAGAAGATGTTTCACCTTGATAACAACTAATTTCTACAATATTTTTAATAGGCACATTTCTCTCAGCTGCATTGTCTTTATGATATTTAAGGAAATCTAAAAAGCCTGTTAAATAGATTTTCATTGGATTGTCAATATTACTCAAAAACTTAATATCTTTATCGGTTGCCCAAAATTGTTCTTGGATACCAATTCCCAATCTGGAGTTTTGAATCATTTTTAACTTACTATGAGTCTCTTTAATTTTAACTTTATCTATTTTTTTGACCCAACTTCCATCATCAAAGTAATTATCAACATTGCCAATAATCTTAGTAACAGATTCTACAGTTCCTTCACTTCCCCATTCACCACCAGCGATCATGCCACCATCACGAACTTTTGGATAAAACGCTTCTAATAATCTTCTAGTTTTAGATTGACTATTATTAACCCCTAGATATACAAAGTCTAAACTGTTATCTTCTAGGGTAGCAGCAAATGCTTCAGGCGAAGTTTCTTCTTCTAAAACAATGCACGGGTGCTTTTTTGCTCTTAGATAAAAATTACGTTTAACGTCCTCCCATTTATGTTTTGCAAACTGTTCATCATCATGTTTAATATCTCTAGGAAGTTTTGATTCAAAACTTTCAATAACATGTAACATATTTGGAGTCAATTTAAGAGCAAAAATGGATGTTAATTCTCCTTGAAAACAATTAACCTCGGCCATCTTTCTCACATTAATCTTTTTATTGACATAATCACATAGACGAACTGCTCCTTGCAGTGGTGCGGGAGTAAAATTTCGTGTATCATCTAACAAATCATAAATGACATCTTCACTCGCATAAAATTGTTTATCAATGAGAGAATCAGATGTTGGCACACCCAATCTTAATTTTTTAACGGTATTTATTAATGGAATTTCTGTTGTAACTGTACTCATAACCTTGTACTTAATAATTTTTTAATTAAATTGTAAGTTTTCTTTCCCATCTCCAAACATTATTGTTTAAAAATGTTGAAAATCTGTATAAATTTTTAAATATGAATTTAATAATTGAATTATATGGTTTTATAAATAGTTTGTATTGTAAAGTTTGCTCTAATATTATTCTTTTTTGTAAACTTTGATCAAACTTTAACTGTTTTTCTTTTCGTTCAGCATTGTCGAAAGTTTCAAATTCCGTTAAAACAACGTTTGAAACTATGCCGTCGATAATAACAAGTTGATATTCAATTGAATAATCTAAATTACCTTCTTTTGATTGAACATAATCATACAACAAAATTGTATCAGTTATATTTGTCTCTGACCACACACTACTTATTGTTTCCCAATGTCCAAACCTATCCCATGGACTCTTAGCATTTTGATCTCCATCTATATAAACACGTTCAGCTTTTTCATACCAAAGTTGTCCTTTTTTATCCAACTTATATGTTGCCATAATGTTATCTAGATCTTTAGTTTGAAATGATTCACTCTGTACATACCCTTTTGACTGAGTAGGCACAGGTAAATCATATTCAACTAAAACTGTATCAAAGACGGCCATATAATTACTTAATTACTTTTATCCATTTACTATTAACATCTGAATAATACTCATCTACGTCACCGATAGTTTCGAGACAAGCAAATACAACATTTTTACTGCCCCAACCAATACCAGTGATATAACCAGGCTTTTTAACTTTTGATTTTACTTTCTTTATAATTGATTTAAGAGCATCTTTATCTGTCTCTTTAATAATAACCAAATCAACAGAATTATTTTCAACAACTTTATCGAGTACTTTATCTAATCCGTCTTTAAGTATCTTTACACTTTTGTATTTAGCTGTTTTAAATTCAAACTGTTGTTCAATATAAGGCATATCCGCTTCATATAGAACTTCGCGGGGTATGGTTTTCCAATCCTCAACTACATAAAGAGTTTCTGGATTAATGTGTTCCATTACCATCTCGGTATTTTTGCCTTGAAAAGCACCAATCTTTAAAACTGTTTTGATATCTTTATCTTTAAAATATTCAAAAAATTCTAAATTTGGAGTTTCCTCTACGGCTTCAACAGCCGCATCCGTTTCAATTTCATTATTAGTCCATGTCATAATCTTTATAATAACAGTATTCACATAACTGACCAGCACCTTCAATGTAAAAATCTCTATAGTCTATGTGTTTATCGAACGGTTCATTCGTTTCAGTTCCACAAATGACGCATGATTCCATTTTACAATTTTCAACTGTGTCGTTTTCTTTCATAATATATGTATTTATTTTAATTTATTTTATTCTTTTTATAATTCAAGTTTTTCTCAAAAATGCTGGTGTATTTTCTCCTACATAAGCACATGATTGATTATATTCATGAAATTCCAATGCTTCGCCATAAGACATGCCAGATTGATCCATGATTTTATTAATAACCTTAGTCGTATCATATACAACAAATTCTCTAATAGTTCCATCTGGTTCAAATCGGGATGCTACTCCGTCAATACAATCATCATAACCATCCATAGTAGTTAATTCAAATTCGTGAATATAATTTATAATATTTTCCATAACTTATTAAATTGTATAATTGTCAACATCCCATCCCAATGCTTCTGCAACTACGGGAAATTCTTTCATGAATATACTCTTAATAGCATTAGCAATGTCTCTATGTTCCTTTTGAGTATCCTCCGCTGTACGTAATTCAATATAATGAATCCAAGATCTTAAAGATCCTTTCATATAGAGAGTAGATTGTGTGGCAAGAGGTAATACCATCCTAGCTTGTTCTTTAGCTACACCTTCTGTAATTAACTTATTGTATGTTTGTACAGCATGGTCAATAGCATATTTAACTACATTATTAATAACGGGTTCATCAATAACTTCAGCACTACTTTGTCTATTTTTCTCTGCTTTCTTTCGAAGTTGAATTGGTTCAATTTCTGTTGCAGCACTATAGCGTTGCGAAAATTCTTGAAAAGAAAAACTTCTATGACGAAGTATTTGAGCCGCAATAGCTCTACTGGTCTTAATCTCTACCGTGAAGTCAACCATCTCATAAGGACTCCAATGTTTGTGTTTGGTTAAGTAGTTTAACAGTCTTGGTGCTGTTTCATGATTCATTTGGTTCTCTGGATTAGATACTCTAGCAATAAATGCTACCAGATCTTGAGGGTTTTCCATTAATAATTCGTCTACAGGTGTAGTAAGGGAAATAAGTTTAACATTCACAATATAAAATTGCCTTTCTTTTTTATAGAACGATAATATATCAGTCCACTATCTATGTCAAGTAATTCATTTATCCAACTCATTGATTTTTTTCTCCAATTCTTTCATATAAAATATTAAAGTATCAAATCTATTTTTAAGCGATTCCACATTTTCTCTTGAAGAAGATTTAGATTCATCCACGTCCGATTTTAATGCACATGAAATATGATCACTACCAAATACTGTTTCTGGTTTTGCTTTGGTTGTATCAAGGCCACAATATTTGCATACAGAAGTTTTTATCAATAAATCTTCATCGAATCTTTTTATAATGGCATTAAAATCATCGTCGTTTTTTGCTGCAAAAATATCTTCTAAACATTCCTCAAAAAATACATTATCATATTTTTCCAGTGAAGATGAATATTTAGATTTAATTTCAAATAAAGCACACGATTTTATATCATCTAATTTAGAAGCAAACACATTAAATTGATGATAAAGTGATAACAAATTTTTTGTATGTATATCACTTGTTCCAGATGATTTTTTATTCCGTCTCATTGTTGTGCAATAAACTTTTCTAAATTACTTTTGCTTGTAATGCCTATAAGAGTATTTGCCACGTTGCCATCGATATATAAATTCAAATGTGGAATACTATTGATTTTAAATTTTTCAGTTAATGATCTATTTTCAACTTCATCAATATTTACTTTCGCAATAACAACATCTTTAGTATCAATTTGATCTAACATATAACCAACATGTTTACATGGACCACACCATGGTGCCCAAAAGTCAATCAAAACTTTCTTGTTATCAGTAATAATTTTTTCAAACTCTTCGGTTCCACTAATATTTTTTATCATAATTCTACTTTTATTTTGTTTCTAACTTTTTTTGCTTTTTCAAGGGCTTTATCAACATCTTCATCTAAAGCAGTTACAACACCCATTCTTCTTTTGCCATTAATATCTTGTTTTCCAAACAATCTAACCTTGATATCTTTTTCATTCATGGCTTCATCTAAGTTACTATATTCAATATCTTCACTTTCTCCTTCAGGTTTAATAACTGCCGAAGCAGATGGTCCATTATAATTTATATTTGGTACAGGCAATCCTAAAATTGCTTTAGCATGTAATTCAAATTCAGACTGATCTTGTGATATAATTGTTACCAATCCCGTATCGTGTGGTCTCGGAGAAACTTCTGAAAAATATACAGTATCTCCGTTTACGAACATTTCTACACCAAATATTCCATATCCACCCAAAGCATCGGTTATCTTTTCAGCTATTTCTTTCGCACGTATCCATGCTAATGTAGACATTTCTTGCGGTTGCCACGATTCAATATAATCACCATTTACTTGTTTATGACCTATTGGTCTCAAAAAAGTTGTTCCATTTTTATGCCTTAATGTAAGAAGAGTGATTTCATAATCAAATTTAACTAGTTCTTCTATAATAACTTCTCCAGCTCCAGCTCGTCCTTCTTGTTGAGCCTTGTCCCACGCTTTACTAACTTCATCTTTTGTGAAATTATAAATTACACTCTGTCCTTTTCCAGAAGATGACATTATAGGTTTTACTACAACTGGAACACCCATGTCGTGTATTATCTGTTTAAATGAAGTTTCATCAGAAGCAAATTTATATCTTGAAGTTTTTAGGTTCAATTGTTCAGCAGCTAGTTTACGAATACCTTTTCTATTCATTGTTAATCGTACAGCTTGAGCATTGGGTATAACTTTAATGCCGCTTTCTTCAGCGTGTACTAATTCATCGGTAGCAATAGCTTCTACTTCTGGTAAAATATAATCGGGTTTAATTGTTCTGATATATACTCTGAGCTTATTTGCATCAAGCATATCAAATACATGAGCGTGGTGAGCTACTTGCATAGCAGGTGCATTAGGATAGCTATCACAAGCATGTACTTCAATACCTAGTCTAGTAAGTTCAATCGCTACTTCTTTACCAAGTTCGCCACTTCCTAAAAGCATAACTCTTGTTGCGGATTTTTTTAAAGGAGTTCCTATTTTCATATAAGTTTATTATTTAAGTATAAATTCTATATATGTCAAGAAGATTTTTTTTCAAATACACCAATCATTTTATTCAAAGCATCCATTAAATCTGGATGAGCCCAACCATCAACCAAATCATATTTCACTTTTGCATGTTTTGGTTGAAGATAATCCACAGGACCACCATAATATGTAGATACAATTTGTTTATCATAATTTACAGCTTCATATAAACTTAAACCAAAACCTTCACCACGATGTAAACTCACATAACAATCTCCAAGACTATGAATCTCTAATATTGATTTATTGCTTAAATGATCGAGGATTAAATAAATCGATTTGCCTAACAATTTAGTTTTTTCTTTTAATTCTTGAATGAGTAATTCTTTTTCTTTATCTAAATAATTGTTTCTATGAGTTTTCAAAACCAACTGTATGTCATCTCCATATATTTCATAAATTTCGTTAAAGCAACTTATCAAATCGTCAATACCTTTTCTACCTATGTAATCAGCGATACAATAATATGTGAATTTATCTTTTGGAATGATTGATCCAAAACAATCTTTTAATGATATGTTTTCTCTATCGGGTAAATCTTGTTTATAAAATATATGTGCAAAAACTTGTATTGGAATTTTTACCCCGTTTAGTCCAAACCATTTTTTATTATATGTAGATGGAACCCACAATTCATCTACGCTTGAATTTATAATATTTGGCCATGTTTTAGGAATTTTTTCTGACTCCCATGTGCAGAATCCAATCTTTTTTACGTAATAGTCTTTTTTAACTTTGTCTATAACTTTTGACCATAAATTCGGCAACGTATGAATAATCTGAACGTCATATTTAGACAATGGATTCATTAACGAACAAACTTTTTGGTCTAATGTAAAATCTTTGTCTATTTTAGTATTGTCAAATATTAATGGATTAAAACATATATTATGTCCTTTCGATGAAAGATAGAATATATTTCCTTTAGCTGCACAAGCATATCCACTTGTACCATACTGACCTATATACTCTATGTTAAGGTTAGACATATATTTATATATCTGATCACAAATTATAAAAAATGAAGACTGACGAAAAACAATATATATTAATATTGAATTGTTATGAAAGGTATTATATTATCAGGTGGTAAAGGCACCAGACTTTATCCTTTAACACGAACTGTAAATAAAGGTTTATTATCAGTATATGACAAACCTATGATTTACTATCCGTTGTCAAATTTGATCAATGCTAATATCAGAGAAATCTGTATTATTTCGTCTCCTGAGTATATTCACCTATATGAAACTTTATTTGGAAACGGTTCACAACTTGGTTTAGAAATGACCTACAAAATACAATATAAAGCAAGAGGTATTTCTGAATCATTTTTAATTGCCGAAGATTTCATTGGAGATGACAATGTGTCTTTAATATTAGGTGATAATTTATTTCACGGTGTCCCCAATGTAGATTTTAACGGAGATGGTGCTGTGATTTTTGCTTATAAAGTAAATGATCCAGAAAGATATGGTGTTGTAGACTTTGACGAAAATAATAAAGCAATATCAATCGAAGAAAAGCCATTAAAACCAAAAAGTGATTATGCTGTGACTGGGTTGTACTTTTATGACAACACATGCGTTGAAAAAGCAAAAACTTTAATTCCATCCGCAAGAGGAGAATTAGAAATCACTGATTTAAATAATTTGTATTTAATGGAAAATAAATTAAATGTGGTTAAATTTCCTAGAGGAACAGCATGGCTTGATGCCGGAACGCCAGAGACATTATTTCAGAGTGCGATGTATGTACAATCTGTGCAAGAAAGAACAGGTTCAAAAATTGGATGTATAGAAGAAGAATGTTTTAGACAAGGTTATATTGACGCATCTCAATTAATTAAAATTATTGACAAAACTCCAAAGTCAGAGTATAAAACTTATTTAACAAAAATATTATCATGATTATATTATTTGGATCGAATGGATACGTAGGAATCGAATTTAAAAAACAACTGGAACTATTAAAGATTCCTTTTTTTGCTTGGCCAAACTCACACAAGACTACTTTTGAAGATTTAGAAGAATGGTATGATAGTGCTGGATATCCTTTAATTGGCGGAGTTATTAATGCAGCGGGATATACTGGAAAACCAAATGTAGATGCTTGTGAACTTGATAAGGAATCAACTTTACATGGAAATATAATTTGGCCACAAATCTTAACTGACTGGTGTATGTTAAACGATATTCCATTAGGACATATCTCAAGTGGGTGCATTTATACAGGCAGACGTGATGATGGAAATCCATTTACAGAAGAAGATGAACCTAACTTTACATTTAAACAAGGAAATTGTAGTTTTTATAGTGGAACTAAAGCAGTTGCTGAAAAGATTGTTTCAAGATGGGAAAAGTCTTATATTTGGAGATTGAGAATTCCATTTGAAGAAATTGATGGACCCAGAAACTATATTTCAAAAATGATGAATTATACAAAACTATTAAATGCTGAAAATTCTATATCGAATAAACAAGAGTTTGTTAGTGCTTGTATTACAATGTTAAATGATAAAATAGATTACGGAATTTACAACGTTACCAATGGTGGACATATCACTACAAAACAAGTAACAGAATTATTGAAAAAAACAATTGGAAAAGACAAGAACTTTCAATTTGTTGATGATCAAGAATTTTATCAAAATTTAGCAAAGACTCCTAGATCAAACTGTGTAATGAGCAATAAGAAATTATTAGACACGGGTATTAAAATGAGAACTGCTGAAGAAGCATTAGAATATTGTTTACGCAATTGGACTAAATGATAAATGCAAAACAGTTAATAAAAGAATTCGTAGATAAAGTAAAACAAACTAGTTTTATACCACAATATTGTCATAACACAAAAGATACTAATAAAGTATGTTATTCAGGCCCGTTAATTGACGAAGATGAATTAATAGAAGCAATTGATTCTTTACTTTTTGGAAAATGGTTGAGTAGTGGAGAAAAAGTAAATAAATTCGAAAAAGAATTTTCTAAAAAGATTAATCAGAAATATTCGGTGATGGTTAATTCTGGCAGTTCTGCAAATCTAGTAATGATTTCTGCGCTGAAAAAACATTTTGACTGGGATGATAATTCAGAAATTTTACTTTCCGTTGTTGGTTTTCCGACTACTTTAAATCCAATCATACAAAATAATTTAAAGCCTATATTTGTTGATATCGAGTATGATACTTTAAATTTTGATCTAAACGAGTTAGAAAATAAAATCACACCAAACACAAAAGCAATTTTTATATCTCCAGTCTTAGGTAATCCTCCTGACTTTGACAAATTAATTGAAATCTCTGAAAAATATAATATACATCTTATATTAGATGGATGTGATAGTCTTGGAAGTAAATGGAAAAATAAACATTTATTCGAATATGTCACTATAAGTTCTTGTAGTTTTTATCCAGCTCATCATATTACTACTGGCGAAGGTGGAATGGTTAGTTCTAATATAAAAGAATTGGTTGATTTAGCTAGATCTTTTTCATGGTGGGGTCGTGATTGTTATTGCGTAGGTCCAGCAAACTTGTTATCTTGTGGAACTTGCAATAAAAGATTTTCAAATTGGATCGAGGAACTCCCATATGATATAGATCACAAATATTATTTTACTCAAATTGGTTATAATTTAAAACCATTGGATTTACAAGGTGGAATAGGATTAGCACAAATTAAAAAATTGGATAAATTCCACGATTTAAGAAAACAAAATAAAATTGATATTCAAAATATTTTATCTTCTATTCCAAATATTTCGTTTCCAGTTCAATCTGAACATGCAGATGTAGGTTGGTTTGGAGTTCCTATTATATGTGATTCATATTTAACTAAAGCTAAATTGGTAAAACATTTTGAGACAAATAATATTCAAACCAGAAACTATTTTGCTGGTAACATATTATTACATCCAGCTTATAAACATTTAGATTCGTGGAAATATTATCCAAATGCAAATTCAGTTTTAGAAAATGTATTTTTTATAGGATGTGCTCCTTCTATATCAGAGAATAATAAAAGATATATACAAAAAGTGGTTATTGACTATGAAAATTGATTTATTCGGTGGCACAGGGTTTATCGGAAGCAATTTTAAAAAGTTATATCATGACATTACTCATGTACATGATCGTGAAGATAATAATCCGATTAAAGATAGTGATAATGTATTATATATGATTAGTACTACTCACAATTATCATGTATTCGATGATATACACAAGGATGTGGATACTAATTTAACAAAGTTACTAAATGTTTTAGAAAAATGTAAATCAAAAAATCTTACTTTTAATTTTATTAGTAGTTGGTTTGTATATGGAGATGTAGATTTACCAGCAAAAGAAAACTATTGTTGCAATCCAAAAGGATTTTATAGTATTACAAAAAAATGTGCGGAAGATCTTGTAATTTCTTATTGTAATACGTTCGATATAAAATATAGAATATTAAGATTATGCAATGTATATGGAAAAAGTGATGAGGGAGTGTCAAAGAAAAAAAATGCCCTTCAATATCTAATAAATGAAATTAAAAATAATAATCCAATAAATTTATATTACGATGGAATGTTTATTAGAGATTATATGCATGTTGATGACATATGTAAAGCAATTCATTTTGTTTTAAATGATAAAAACTCAAATTACATCATAACATTGGTAGTGGAATTTCACAAAATTTCAGAGAAATTATAGAATTTGTAATTAACCAAACAAATTCTAAAAGTAAAATCAATCAAATTGACGCTGCTAAATTTCATAAAATTGTTCAAGTAAAAGATATGTATATGTGTGTAAACAAACTTAAAAATTTGGGCTTTAAACAGTCGATAGATATATACGAAGGAATTAAAACTTTATTATGAGAATATTAGTTACAGGCGGTTGTGGTTTTATCGGAA
>Ga0070749_10000822_pt1 | contig 20990 bp, 26 predicted proteins | sample VirMetDEL_Nov_18_FD_75180 | JGI IMG/M metagenome (GOLD analysis project Ga0070749, IMG submission 75180) | Aqueous microbial communities from the Delaware River and Bay under freshwater to marine salinity gradient to study organic matter... | ecosystem: Environmental > Aquatic > Marine >...
GCAGAGCACATCTTATATTGTAGGTTATCCTTGAGAAACTCATTGAAGTCTAACCATCCACCATCGGGTGTATGTCTCTTTATCTTTCCAAGCACAGACTTACCCAAACCCTTGATACCCAAGAGGCCTACAAAGTATTGGTCGTTGGTGACCCTAAACTCCAAAGAGAAGTCGTTGATACTACCAAGTGTAACTTCGGGGTCATCCAATAGAGACCGAGCGGTGCTAAGACAAAGGGCGATTTCATCATGGTCATCAGCATGATGGTTTGACATAACCTCAACAAACTCTGCTGGGTGCTTGGCTTTGAAATAACTAGTCCAGTAAGCAAGGATACTATAACTAATCGCGTGAGACTTGTTGAATAGATAACCAGCATTATCAACCAACTTACCAGCAACTTGTTTGGTTTCTTCCATAGACAAGACTAGTTTTTCGGGGTGGTCGTATAGATGCTCTTGTAGATAGGCATTACACTTCTCATGGTCTAATGACTCACCAATCTTACGAAGAATATCACCTTCACCAAAACTCAAACCAAGACGATTAAACATCTGAATGAATTGCTCTTGGTAAATCATAATACCTTGAGTAGGCAGAAGTATGTCATCAAACATTGGGTGATGGTCATTGGTAATTTCTTCTTCACCATTCTTACGAGCAATGTAAGAATCCAAAGCACCCATCTGTATAACGCCTGGCCGATAGATAGCATTGACCGCAGCAATGTCTTCAATGTTTTTGGGATTACATTGGGCCAACACTCTTGAAATGTTAGACCCCGCAAACTGAAAGACACCGTATGTATTCCCCTCACACAAGAGCTGATAGGCTTTATCATAATACACCTGCTCATCCTCACTCAACAACTCACGGTCAACAGGCATGGTATACAGGTCTTCTACGGTCATTCCTACCTTATCCATTACATCCTTGATGATAGAAAGAGTAGAGATACCCAACATATCAATCTTGAGAAACTTCATCTTAGCCAACTCGTCTATCTGCCACTCAGTGACCAGTATGTCATCCTTGGTCTTACGCAAAGGCATCATGTCGTATAATGGACTAGATGAAATGATTACACCACCAGCAGCAATAGTTTGATTACGAGCATTACCATTGAGTGTGTCAATAATCTCAACAAACTCTTCACTTTCTTCTTTAGGCATAGTCCCAATGAAGTTACGGACTTCTGGCTTGTCTTTAGCAATGTCAGCAAAAGTAGCCATAGATTTGTTTAGAGAAATGTGACCAGAGATGGTTTTGGCAATCTTGTTAGATTCGGCAAATGGTAGTTGTTTGTCCTTAGCCAAATCACGAAACAAAGTGTTGACAGAGTAACGTGCATAAGCAGCAACCGAAGCAATGTTGGCAGCACCCCACTTGGTAGCAATGTATTCCTTGACTCTTTCTCTATCCTTATCAGCAAAGTCATTGTCAATGTCTGGCTCTTTGATACGAGTAGGATTCATAAACCTCTCAAAGAATAGATTATACTTGATTGGATTGAGATGCGTAATACCCAACAACCAACACAACAAAGCGCCACTAGCACTTCCACGGCCAGGCGACATAAGAATAGAGTTGTCGTATGCCCACTTACAGAAGTCTTGTGTAATAAGAAAGTAATCAATGTATCCTTTGTCGGCAACCAACTCCAACTCTTTCTTGAGAGCATCAGCATACATTGGTATATCATCAACGGGTATCTGACCAGCATCAACCTTCTCTTGCATACCCTTCTTCAGCTGACTAACAATGTATTCTCTGTTATCTTTGAAACCTTCGGGTGTGACAAACTGTGGCTCTTTCAATGTCTCGGTATCAAGTTTGGCATGACAACGTGAAGCAATGAGTTTGGTTGACTCAATAGCTTCTTCAAGGTATTCATCAGCAATAAGGTCACCATAACCATTACTATACCACAACTCTCTCATCTCATCTTCACTAGCCAAGTAAAGAGAGTGGACACCAGCTTCATCAAACTTGCCGTCTGTATTCATCCTCCAGAGGAAGTCGTGTGTCTTGTCGTGTTGTTTCAACACAACGTGTGTATCATTAGCTAAAACACAACGGACACCTTCATACTTCTTACGAAACAACTCAATCAGAGCGACATTGTAATCCTTCTGTATGTCAAGGTCATGTGGGTGTAGCTCAATAAAATAGTTGTCTTTACCAAAGATACTCAACATCCTATCAAAGAAGGCAGTCATCTTGTCGGTCTGTTTAGCTTGGAGATAACGCGCCATGTTACTAATCACACAGGTAGTAGTAGCAATGATACCCTCAGAGTATTTCTCCAATAAATTCAAGTCAATACGTGGCTTACCATAATAACCTTCTGTGTTAGCAAGATAGTTTAGGCGAAACAGATTTCTAAGACCTGTATCATTCTCAGCTAGTAGCAACAAGTGTGGAGCACGTAGTCGGAGTTTATTCTTCTCCCTTACCTCTGTAGCGGTAAGACCTTTTTTCTCATCATCAGTGAGACCTCTTTGGTGCATATCCTCAACACAATACATCTCATTACCAAGTATAGGTTTGACCCCTACCTTGGTCATCTCATCATAAAACTCATACACTCCACCCATCGTGCCGTGGTCGGTTATGCAGCAAGCCTTCATACCTAACTCTACACACCGAGCAGCGTAATCTCGGGCTTTTCCAACTCCATCAAGCATTGAGTAGCAAGTATGCAGATGAATATGTGTGAAAGTATCTATCTGACGTTTATGTAATGGTATTTCTTCTTTGTTTTCCAAGTAAGTTTGCCTTTCTAAAAAGTTATGATACTAATATAAGGAAAAATACAAGGCTTGTCAAGCACTTTATTCATCATCCCAACTACTCCAGTTTGATTTATCATCACCTTCATCTTCATCATCCTCATCTTCATCATATACATCTTCTGCAAAAAACTCTTCTTCACTATTTGTTTCTTTTTCCTCAACCATCATAGCTATTCCTATAATGATAAAGCTGTTTCCAATAATAAAAAGAGAAATCCACAATAACAATGAGTCCATTAGCTAACATTATACCACTTTGGTTTAGTGGCTTCATCCTTCCATACAGCAATGTTTTTCTTTTCTATCTGATAATACTTTCTATAAGCAGCAATACTATCACCTTCTACCTTACAATGTGGAGGCATACATTGTGGTGGTTGAGTGAAGTTACCGTACGGTAAGTTTTTTGGTAGGTGACTAAGGGCGTGTGCAAACTTAGTATCACAGAGATGTCTTCTGTTGTATCGGGAATAGTATTCTTCACATAGGCCTATGAAGTGTCTATACAACCAAGAATAATTTTCTGTTGTTTGTCTGGTCCAAATAGTAGATGGGTGATTCTTATGAGCCACCTTATAAATAGGTTGGCCCGCTACTACTTCAGTATTATCAAGAACCCTATGAGCAGTGCATAACATCTGAGCACTTTCAAGGGGCATCTTGACAACGTGTTTATCTAATAAGTTAGAGGCGGCTACGGTAGGGTCTGAGTCTACGTAAAAGATATTCATGTTTTCTCCTTATAGTTTTCTAAAAAGTTGTAATACTAATATAAGGAACTATTCAAGGTTTGTCAAGCATATTGTTGTGGTAATAAACTATACCACTTCAGAAAGCTTGGATTTGGTTATTTCTATATATTTTTCATCTATTTCAAAACCTAACCACTGTCTATCTAAAGTATTAGCGACAACAGCGGTCATTCCACTCCCCATAAAAGGATCTAAAACTATATCATTTTCTTGAGTAGAAAGTAACACACAGTTTTTTACCAACTGTTCTGGAAATGGAGCGGGGTGGTCTGCCTGTTTCTTTGGTGTTATCTCCCACACCTCACCTTTATACTCTTTTTCTATTTGGTTACGATAGACTTTAGGTTTTTCTTTACATAACCAATAAATGTGTTCGGTACATGGCACTAATATGTCGGCTCTGATATTTGGTGAACTGCGTCTATTCCATATAATCAACTGATATAAACTTACATCAGATTGGGATATAAATTCTGTAGGTAAAAAACTTCTATTTTTATGTCTACGGGGTTTGTGGTTAAAGAATATGCTACCATCTGGCTTAATAACTCTATTCATTTCATTTAAAACCGATATCATCCATTGTTGATAATCGACTTCAGGCATATCATCACCATAGGAATTATAATCAATTTCAAACTTATTCCAAATGTGATTACCTTTTTCGTGGTATGTATACCTATCATGTTTTTTATTAATATTATTCTTGTTTGGTTTTACCTTACCAAGCAAACCTTTCTTATTATATGGAGGTGAAGTAACAATACAATCAATAGAGTTATCTTCTAATTGACTTAGACCTTCTAAACAATCCTTATTAATAATTTGATTCACTTAAAAAGCTCCTTATGTATGTGCCATAAAACATTATATCTGTTTGTTTGACTACTCTTTCCCTCTCGCTGAAAATGAAAATAACTTTTACCTTCTTTGTTTTTTAGGTGTATCGCGCCCTTTTTTACTACCCAATTACAGTTTTCAATTTTACTAATCACTTCATCATATTTTAGTTCATACTCTTTATTGTTTTTTGTATCTTTATAAACAATATGGGTTATACCAAAACCATTGTTAATAATATAGTCAATAACTTTTTTCTTATTATTTACCAAGAAATTAAAAAAACTATCGACAAAAACAGAATCTATTTCTGTAGTATGATATCTATCCTTGCCATTATTTTTTATTGACGGGTTACCACAAAACCTATGAACAAATTCAGATTCATAAGATTGTAGTCCCATTTTTTCAATAAACGATTTTTGAGTAGTAAGGTGAACCTGTGTGCTTGAACCACTAGCGTTTTTAATACTCTTATTGTTTATACCATCACTACCATCAATCTTTGTTTGACTACCACCAATTTGCTTTAGATTGTGCTTTTCACATATTTCTTTTTCCTTTAGACCTGAATTTTCTTCTCTTATTCTGCGGCCATCTTCTTTAGTAAGCGGCATACTATATATTTTCCTTTGTTAAAAGTTGTAATACTAATATAAGGAAAAATACAAGGCTTGTCAAGCACTTTTTAAAAAGACTCACCCGTATTGCAATCATAAAGCAACTTACCTGTTTTTGCACAGAAGATTTTGTTTTCTTGCTCATCTGTGCGATACTTGGCATTTTGACCTAATGTAAAGTATTTTGCCATTTCACTTATGTTGTTGTCAAAATCTTTACCCAACTTATCCAATGTGCCATAAAAGTATGTGCCTGGCTTTTGTTTTGTTTCTTTAGCTGGCCTTATAAGGTCTGATAAATCTGCTCCGCTCACTGCCATTTGTCTCCGTCTATATCTTTCGTGCGTCTTTGTTGCTTCGTCTTTTAGTTTCTCAGCTTCCATTTTTTCTAAGTATTCAGCAGACGGGCCGCTCTTGGGGAGCAGAGCGGCCGCCTGTTTTTCTTGTTTCGTCTTAGTATCTATTGTATTTAGTATTTGTCTTGACTTAGCCATTTTAACCTGCAGCGATAGCGGTAGATTCGGTAATTTCACAAGCTCCACCAGCACACGCTAACTCACCTGTCAAGTCAGTATTGTCCATCAACTCAACTACTTGTGATACATCAACCTCTTTTAGAGTTGACACTAGTTCGTTGAATTGTTTTTCATCAATGTCTTCAAAAGGTAATTGAGTATAGGTTGAATCAGCAGCAAAGTATGGTAGTACAGAAAGTCCATTGTAAAACTCTTTGTTATCCCACATCCACTTACCGACTGAATCCCATTCATCTTCTTTGACCGAAACAGTACAAGATACATTATGAGTATTGTTGCCAGCAACATGACCATTAGCAATCCATCGTTGATAAATGTCTTTCACTCTATCCAACAACTCTATTGATGTCTCATGTCGTAGAATACCACCTTCTTCTGCCTTCTGTGGAATAGAAATAACAGCTTGTGTTTCTGGTTTGAAGAAATCATCTTCTACTAATTCGGGGTGATTGAGCAGCAAGTATGTGTAAATAGCTTCATTCTTACCAACACGAATACGCCTAATATAATAATCGTTGTGCCAAGCATGGACACCACTTGAGGTTCCTAATACACAAGATGTTGTCCCACTAGGTTTAACCGTAGTTACTCTGGCAGCAGGGTTGACACCCAACTCATTAGCATAATACTTATTTGTATCAACAGCAAGTTTAGCAGCTTCTTCCAAGTCTAGTTTCTGTACCTTACCACTACCAATACCTGTCATACCCAAACCAAGTAGCGCATCTTTTTCTGTTGTCCTACGCCACACATCTCTTAGGTAATGAAAGTTTGTATAAGCGGCCTGTAGTGTGCCTATCAAGGCAGCAGCAGAAACTCTGTTATTCAACTCTTCTTGTGTTTCTACATCACTTACATTTATCTCACAAAGGTTACAGAACTGAAAAGGTCGTAGGGCAATCTCAGCACAAGGGTTAGTTCCCCAATCTTGGTCATTAGTAAAATAAATGCCTGGCTCTCCAGCACCACTGGCTTTTACTTTTTCCCAAATATCAAAGAAGTCACTTTCCTTTACTCTATGTCTTACAACAACAGCAGAGTTGTTTGCTCTTGCTCTTTGTGGCTCTGTTTCCCACCAATTACCAAACTTACATTGTAGCATCTCTTTATCATCAAGAGAGAATAAACTGATAGTGGCACTTCTACGAATACCACCAGACAATACGGCATCAGCAATCCAACAAACAATGTCATGTACTTCTAGTGTAGTAAGTTGGTCACCGTTTTGCTTTCTGTTAAAAATTCTACGAATGTTATGGACACAATCTCTGAGAGGCTCTGGTCCTGGCGCCTTGCCTCCACTTGTTACTAGTAGGGCACCTTTTGGTCTAATTCCACTAAAATCAAAATCGGGGTCAGGCTTTCCAAGAAAGTAAGCCTTCATCAACATCTTTATACAATCGGCCCAACCTTCAATACTATCACCGACTAAGTATCTCCGTTTCTTCGTAGGAATAGTAATAGATGGTAGTTTTTCTACATGGTGTTTTTGGACAGAATAACCGACACCTGTGCCACCCAACAAAAGAAACATTATTTCACTGAAGGCTCTATAGTCATCAACTGGCAAATAAGCACAATTATAGATTCTTGTAGGAGTCTGAGAGATAGCTGGACCAGCAAACTGCAAAGACCTCATAGACGGTAAGACCTGTTTATTATATACAAACTCATAAGCTTTTTCAATGTTTGACTTGAGTTTAGGAAAATTACTTATGTGCATTTCCTTATTGCGAGTGATAAGTTCTTCCCACGTTTCCCTTCTTTGTTTTTCTGGAAGATAACGAGCATACTTCATGTGCACTGTTATCTCAGATAGTATTTGTTGAGTTGTGTCCAATGTTAGTCTCCGTCTGTTGATTGTTGTATATTTTTAGCTGATTGATAACCATCCTTGAAAAAACCTGCACCAAACTTGATGCCAGGCGGTGTGTAGTTTCTTCTTACATTGTCCGACTTATTACACTTAGGACAATTTTGTTTCTTGTATCTGTCGTAGTCCTTGATAGAGATACTTACTTCAAATGTTTCTTCACACTTATCACAAACAAAATCGTAAGTAGGCATTATGTGCTTTTAGCTCCAATCTTTTCAACACGATGTATAAACTCTGTATTGCCATTGTCGTAGGCTAACAGCACCTCATACTCCACCTCTTCATTAGTGTGAAGTCTTTCTCTCTCTATCATTTGATTTGCCATCCTAATCACATCATCTCTCTTGGCTTTTGACCTTGATGTTGAATAAACATTTCTAATATTTATGTCTGCATTACCCCATCTATGAGTTCTAGTAATTGTAAACCTATCCATTTACTCCATCCTTGTGTGTCCTATAAAGAGAGCCTATCTTGTTTTCATTACCACCATTTAGAAGATTGGCTAACTTATCAGTTGTGGTAAAACCTGTTGGCAAATTATCATTTAGGTCAATAAAACTTCTATCTGGCTTCATCTCTATGTTGAAGTTGATACCAGCTTGTCCCATACGATTCTTACCAATGTGAAACTTACGTTGTGAAAATGTCCCAAAGAAATCAACTACATGGGCCTTGTTGATAGCCTCACCGACCTTATCAATGGTAATAACATCATCATTGAAACCTTCACGATTACTTTGTGTTGCTGTCCAAATAGGTTTCTTGATTTCCATAGACAGGGCTCTAAGGTCTTCAAAGATACTTTCTAACTCAAACCTCTTTTGCTCGTATCCTCTACGTGACTTCATCAAATCACCATAGTCAATGATGATAAGGTCTGGCTCAATGTCATTAGAAATCAAACGACCAATATGAAACTTGATTGTGTTGATTGTAGCAACTTTTGGTGGATACTCTTTGATAAACAACTTACCACCAGTGAATCGTTGCATAAGGTTTTGGGCCTCTGTTTGTCTTGTTATCAACTCCTTAGTTGGAATACCAGTAATACGACTATCATAACGATTACCTACGTGTGACTCAGAAAGCTCAAAAGTGTAGTGGACAACATTCTTACCTGCAGCCAAAGCACCATAACCAAAGTTGACCAACATAAAACTCTTACCGCCGCCAGTTGGAGCCATAACAACACCCAGCTCACCAGCAGCTAATCCACCATCTAAGATACTTTCTTGGTCTAACAATGGAAAACCAGTAGGTATAGTTTGTCTTGTGTGAATTTGTCTACGTGATTCAAAGCTATCAAAAAAGTCTTGACCCAAGTCTTGCTCGGTGTTTATCTTCAAGCTATTCTCAATGGTGCTTTGTATTTCTTCATAACGACCTTCCTTGAGAAGGTCAACAGACTTTAGGATAGCCTGTTTCATACTCATGTTTTTACAAAACTCTATTGACTTGTCCTTAGCGTATTCTATCTCTTGACGATTGACTCTCGTCTGAATGTCAAGCAATACTTCAATAGTGTCTTCCTTCAATGCTCCATCAGGCATTGTTGATATTTCCACCTTTACTGTTTCGTATGATGGTGGAGTATTATACTTGTTGAATAACTTTCTTATCTCTGTCCAAAGTGTTTTGTGAGCGTCACTGGTGAAGTATTCATCTTTCAATGTTTCAAATGACTTCTCAAAGAAAACACGGTCAGTGATAAGACCTTGCAATACACAGTTTTGAAAACCAATTCCAAAAGACTCAAATGTATCAGTATTATTAGACACCTAAATATCTCCTTAGTTTTTCAAGATGGAAAACGATGCGACCCAATTATCTAAGTTTGACGGACTCACATTTTCGTTTAGTAGGTTAATACGAAACTTGTAAGAATTAAACTTAGGCGCATCTTTATCGTAAGTTTTATTTATAGTATCAATAGCGGCAAGAGAAATGTCTAGCTCTTGTAATTGTACAATACTATAATTCAGTTTAATCAACTCTTCATTCTCAACATACTTTTGATACTTCTTTTCACTACGACCTTTTGCCCAATCTATAAAGTCACCTGCATCATAACTTTTTTCATTATCCCACAGGAGATGTATTTGATTACGAGCTGTTTTCTCACCGATACCTTTTACACCTTGTATGTTATCACTCTTGTCGCCAACAACAGCCTTGAGTAAGGCATAGTTTGGTGGGTGAATGTTTTCTTTTTGATGCATCCACTCCAAGTCAATAAACTCACCTTGTTTGTTGGTCTTTGTTTTTACTGGTCTGAATACACTAGTATTCTCATCTACTAGTTGTAGATAGTCTCTATCAGTGCTGACAATGACCTTCTTACGGTCTTTGATAGTATTCTTACACATATAGGCAATAACATCATCAGCTTCCAAATACTTTACAGCTACTTGTTTCAAAGGTAAAAACTCCATAGCCTCTTTCAACGCTTCAAGTTGACGAGCGAAGGCTTCCTTCTCACTCTCATCTGAGGTCTCAAACCCCCTTCTCATCCCCACCATCTTACGACCTCGTTTGTAATCCTCTAACTTCTTTCTTCGTTTCTGAGAGGAGCCAGCACCCTCCCAAGCGATTATACACTCACTTGGTGAAAACTTGTTGATATAACTTTGAAGTGCATTTAGACTTCCATAAAAACCACCTACGTGCTCTCCATTATCATTGGTCAATGGTATTGATGAAAAACAACGGCAATAAAGATTGAGTAAATCAATCAACAATACAGGCTTATCGGACACTTGTTGCTCCTTATAATAGGGTAAAGTTAAAACCTTTAGATGTAGTGTAGTAACACTTTTTAACACCATAGTCTTTCATTATCTTATAACAAGACTTGCATGGGTGTGCAGGTTTGAGTAAACCGTTTTTATCTTCTCGGTAAACATACATTGTTGACCCTTGCAGATTGTCTTCGTATCGGTAGGGGTTTACCTTTAGAAGAACATCTAACTCAGCATGGATACTGTGTGCAAAAAAGTCATAATGTTTTCTAAGCATAGGGTGACTTTTATCTTTATTACACCCTACAAAAATCTTACCATTTTTTAGAATCAAAACTGTGCCAAACCTAGTGTGATGCATACTTTTCAAACATTCATTACGAGCAATACGGAACCATTTATTACTCGTAACTTCCTGCACTGCACTATTCATTTTAACCTTTTGGTAGAATAAATATAGACTAGAAAATTTTAGAAAAATGACTATCAATCAAAAAAATTTAGATTCATCTTTAGGATTCTTTTTTGAAGATATTTTTGATGGTTACTATGAAGAACCAGAAGATTGTCCATTGCCACCAAACAATGGTTGGTAATCCAAGAGGCGCGATGCCGACATTCCATAGATAAGCAAATATCCATGAAATGCCAGCAATCAAACAACCAAAACCTACAAGAATTGATAGACATAGAGTAAGAATAATCAATTCCACACCATTAGAAGTTTTTTCTTCTTCTTCGTTTACATTCTGTCTATCTTCTGGTGTAAGTTTTGCGACCATTATAGTTCTTCTTCTCCCTGCAATTCTTCAGTGGTTATTTCTTCTTCTCTCTTATCGGGGTCTTGTTCTATGATAAGAGCAGACCTTACAAGAGCCTTACAATAGGTGTGGGCCTCTTTGTTTTCTGTTTTACGTATCCAATCAACAAACTTACGATTCTGAAACTCGTATACTTCTCCCGTATCCTTATTGGTAATAGATGATTTTTGAGCACTAATCTTTTCAGCATGACCAGACTTCAGAAGTATGTCTAACCAACTCTCTTCATCTATCAAACCTTTTGTGAAATACATCTTCAACTCGGCTTCACGATGAGGTGGGCCCATTCTATTCTTGATAAGTTTTGGTTTGATACCGACACCAATAACATCCTTACCAGCTTTTACCTTACCGCCGCTGTATAGTTTCATACGAACAGAAGAAAAGAAAGGAATGGCCTTACCGCCTGGCGTTACCGTATCATCACCAAAGAATACACCAATCTTTTGTCTCACTTGATTTAGAAACACAAGAGCAACTCTTTGTTGACCAACAAAACGTATGAGTTTTCTAAGACCTTGACCAATCATACGAGCTTGCATACCAATGGTAGCTTCACCGTAATCATTTTGTATTTCTGCATCTGTGGAAGTGCCAGCCACACTATCCCACACAATACAACACAGTTTGTCTTTATCGTTTTCCCTAATCTTACGGACTATTTCTTCAATAGCGGAAAATACTTTTTCTACCGACTCAACTTGAATGTATACAAGGGAGCCTTCTGGATAAAACTTCAAACCAAGCAAGTTTAGGAAGTCTTCATTACAAGCATTCTCTGTATCAATCAATACAGGAATACCACCTTTGTCTTGACAATCTTTTAGAATCATGTATGACAATAGGGATTTACCAGTGGCCGCCTCACCACATATTTCGGTGAGGCGACCAACGGGAATGCCCCCATCGGCATTTTCATCATTAGAGATGATTGTGTCTAATACTGTAGAGCCTGTTGATAACCACTCCTTTACTTCTGGTGGACTATCACCCTTACCAAGAATATAGGCTACATCACCGAGCTTCTTGTTAAGACTATCTACAAGTATATCGTTTAGTACCGAATCTTCTTCTACAGAAGACTTGGTTGCTTTTATTTTCTTTCTGGCCATTACTTAAAGTCTATGGCCTTGTCACCAAGAAGATTGTCAAGAGCATCATCAATCTTCTTACTAACCTTATCATCACCACCAGTATCCTTCTTCTCGTCATTGGAAGTGAAATCACGAGCAGCACCTGCTGATGAATCTGAATCATCAGCGTTGGGGTTGATGTGTTTGTCAAGAGCAATCTTCATCTCTTCAACTGGGCTATACTCAAAGAGTGTCTCAACCTCAGTAACACTATCAATGATGGTCTCAATCTCAGCCTTTGTGCCAGCCAAAGGAGTGGGCTTGAGAGCAGTAGTAATGGTAGTAGGCATCAACCAACCATTGAAGCCTGGCTCAACGGTAACCATCAAGTCCAAACCTTCAGTAGCATCAGTGATGTCAACATTCTGACGCAAACCACTACGGACATGGTTTAGCACTTCCTTGTAGGTAGTGCGGGGTGAAATACTCCACCAACGTATACCCTTGTCTTCTTGACCACGCACAACAATAGGCACATAGACCCGAAGTGTGGGAGCCATTGTCTTAAACATCTCCTTATAAGACTCATCGTTAGTCTTAGTATACTCATTCCAACAAGTAGTGGCGAAATCACAAATAGGGTCAGGCTCACCCTTCATCTTATTGGGACACAAGAAAGTGCGACCACCAATCTTAAAGTGAAACCACAACTCACGAAATGGCATATCCAAGTCGTGCTTGTATGGAGCGATACGAATCTGATGCTCTCCCTCATCCAACTTAACAAGAGCGTCATTCTGTTGATTGCCACCACCCTTGTTATCCAACCTATCAAGAGCGGAATTGATTTTATCTAAACTAATCGGCATAAGTTTTCTATCTCCTTGCCATAATGAAACTGCATGATGGGGTTTGTTGTAAGTATTCTAATAACTTACTCACATAATATAAACAACTATCTTAGTTTTGTCAAGCACTTTTTTCGTCAAAGCACTCACAAGATTCACCACATGATTTAAATGGTTTATTTCTAAATGTTGATAATAATATAAGTAATAGTATGGGGGTTGTCAAGCATAAAATACATGCTAAAACAATTTTTATTTCAGCACCAACCAATGTAACACTCTCCTTCCTCATTTGCTCTTTTTGATGAGCAAACAAGGAAAAAGGCAAAAAATGGAATGAGCAAAATAATAAGGGGAATAAATAGTAGCTTATTTTTGGAAGAAGGTTTCTTCCCAAATTTCAGAAGTTTTAGGATAGATTTGATGTAATACATGTTTGACTGCCTTGGCATATTTTCTGATCTCCCACTGAGAGTCTGGCTTATCTCGTAGCTCTACAAAATTCATAAGGGCTTGAAATGATGCTGTCCAGATAACTTCTGTATACTGAGACAACGGCAACATTATTCTTGCTTGTTCTTTTGCGACACCGAGCTTTAACAACTCTTCATAGTTGTGTTTGATTAGCTTTATCGCATTCTCGTATCTTTCGTGGGCTTCTTCTTGAAGTGGGATTTCACCCACGCTCGCCTGCTTTGAGTCTGGCGATTGTTGGCGCCAGATTTCGGGAAGATAAAATTCCTCAACTGGCACATAACGGCCACTAATTTCATTCCAAGCATGGTCTTTTGTCGAATGTGATGATGAAGTTTCTATTCCAACTACGTGTTTATACGCCTGTCTCATAACAAACTCAGGCGCCTTTATGTGTAGTTGGACTATGAGATGTCTAAACGGGGAAAAGTGTTTATGTTTAGCGAGGTATCTAACAAGTTTTTCATCTGATGTTTCATATGTTTCTTTTCTCTTTCCAAAGGATACACGAGCAGAATTTACTACTGTTAAGTCTGTACCACAGAAATCTAACAACTCTACGAAACCCTTGTCTAGAACCTTTGGTTTGATAGCAAACTTACCTTCCATCGTATAAATCTTCCTCTAATTCATCAAAGTTAGGGTCATTATAGTCAATGTTTTTTATTGCTGTCTTAGTATTACTTCTTCGTGTTTTACGTTGATTCTTCTTTACTCCACGATTGGGCTTAACTACTTCACTCGCATCTTTTCTGCGATTTGTCCGAGCCATTTCTTTCCTTTCTAAAATTTGGTCATACCTAATATTTGGTTTATGGGTGCAAACAATCCTGTCAACTTATAAGTGTTTCCCTTATAGTCAAAAACGATTCCCTCACTAGGAACAATTTTATTAAAACCGCCAGCCTTCTTAAATCTCTGTATTTGTCTTTTTAGCTGTTTGAGTTTGGTGATATCACCCCCTTTACGTAAATCAGAAATAGTATTTCCTAAATCTTTCTTCATGTCTCTTACACCCTTTGCGGGTGATACAGCGATAAAATTTTTGGCGTTTTCTAAAACCTCAGCTCCTAGTGAGAGAAATACATCTTCAAAAGGTGCAACATTTTTCTGAAACAATCCTTTTGAATCAACCTTGTCAAGTTTACTTGCAAAGTTATAAATCTTCTCATCTTTTAGGTTAGCCTTACTCAGAGCAAAACTCTTATCACCTTCAGCAAATCTTTTCACTAGTTTTACTTTCAACTCTCTACTTAGCTTCACTCTACTCTTACGTGCTTCTCTTTCAACCATTTGTAGCCAAAATTTTCTATGGTATTGTAATAAGTTATCGTTATTTCCTAAACCATATTTTTTCTGTAGTGCAGAAATTCTTTTGATGTATTTGTCTGCATTCTTTGAGAAATCTTTTGACTTTGGTAATTCAACTGCTTGGGGCCCTCTAATCTCAAACGTGTCTTGTTTGTTTTGATTAATTTGTTTTATCATACCGGCAAGCTCTTTACCTTCCTTAGATGAAGAACCAATCTTACTACCATTAGCATCAAACTCGTTGACACCATGAAACTGTAGTAAGTCCATATTATAAGGTATTACATTTCTTGTTGGTTGATAAATTATTTCTATGTTCATCCATTTATGACCGTTGTCAAATATACGACTTCTTTGTTTCTCTGTCAAGGAAGAAATCGCTTTTTCTAAATCAACCATAGATGAAACAAACGCTTTTTCTAATTCACCTCTACCAGCAAACATCTTCTTCATACCTGCAAGAGTCAAGCCATTCTCACCAAAGTTCTTACTCTGTGTCTTATTTCTTGCAGCAACTAGTTGACCATTATGCCATGTTATGTTGATGTTTTGGCCATCCGTTTTTTCAGACACTTTTTCTATTTCCATACTACCCGTAAGAAGCGCTCTTATCATCTTTTTCATCTCACCGAAGGTCATATCAATATTTTCCCACGGATGAGCCATATGTCCCGAAGCGCCACCTTCTCGTAATACATGTCTAAGTTTCATTTATTTTCTCTATGCCTGTATGTCTAAATTATCACCAATATTATTTTGGTGCTTTAGTTTTTTTGGTTTTCTCTTACCAAGACAAGAAGTGCATACACCATACCTAGCTAGGTTTTTTACTGTGTTTCCACATTCAGTGCATCTTGTCTTTTGTTTGGGTGGTATATACTCAACGTAATAGTTTGTATTTTTTACTGGCTTTATAAGCATTCTATGTTAGTTTGTTATATAACATCTTCTCTATAGATGGATTGTTGAATCCTGTAATCTGTTTGAAGATGTCTTTTCTTTCCTTTGGTGATAGGTCTTTATTACCAAGAGCTTGACGTATGGCAGTGCCTGACATTTCTTGACCATTTACCTTCAGAGATACATGGGGGACGATGTAGATGTATCCACGCTCCTTGTATGGTAAGAGGTCAACACCCTTCTTATACTTATCAAAATACTTTCCAGATACTAGTCTGTCACCGTCTTTAGCACCAACGGCCCATAACACAGCAGTATCGTCTGGCAACTTAGAAGTAATCTCATCTGACCTGTAAGGATTCTTTACTTTGACAATTTGTTTTGGGGGGACACCATAAGCACTAATGACCTTCTTTTTCTCGTTGAAGTTTAATGGACTCTTGGCCTCAGTTTTATCACTGGTAGCAACAAAGACGTTAGCTTTACCAAACTTGCTCACTAAATGTTTGTATGCTTGGAAGTGATGACTACCCATTGGCTGAAATCTGCCGGGATAAATAACAACAACTCGTTGTCCTTTTATTGCTTCTTTTAGTTTCATTTCATTTTTCTCAAGCTAGTTTTTATGAATGTGCTATGTTATAAATATCTTTCACACAAGGATAAAAACTCATTTGACCTACAAGAAGTTGTATGATATTCCAATGCATGGTCGTACCCTTTTCTTGCAATCTCTTCGGCTTTATCTGGATTACCGACATAGTAACAAGCCTTTTCTATCAACTCGTCTGTATCAGAGTATGAGATGAAGTGTATACCATCCTCAAAAGTATTATTCCACCTGTAAGGTTCTATGTTTTGATACATAACAAGACACCCGTTAGCAATACTTTCCCAAAACCTACCTGTTTGTCTTGCCCCGAAAGCACCATAAGCATCAACACTTATTCTTGACCCAAGTAATTTTCCAAAGTATCCACTAAAATGTCTATCCCCTGTATCAACACTAGTAAGTGCAGTGCCCTCTCTATACTCACCAACAAACACAGTATCGTCTTTATCAAACGTATCTTTGAGTGATTGTATAATGTCAAAACGCCAAGGTCTTTTTTCACAAGCTGACATTATGCAAACAAGGTCATCTATTTTATTTGACCAAATCTCTTGATGGGCTTTATTTGTGTGAGCAAAGTATCTATCCTCTATACCGAAAAGAAAAGGGTGCACGTTATTTTCTGTTGTGCCTAAATACTCTCTCTTCAAATACAGTTTATAATCAGAAGGTTGGGCTTCGTATTCTTTATTATCAGACCCATCTAAGAATACATCAACCCTTACAGAATTTACTAATGGTAATAGTATTTCTTTATATTTTTCTTCTAAGGCGGAATGTGCTAAAACAACTACATCACACTTTTCAGCAACCTTGATGGCAGTATCTATGTTGAATAGTTGATTTTTCACATAGTTGTGGCTAGTGTTGGAAAAAACCTTTATACCACTTTTTTGAAGCCCTTCCACTAGTGTAGCTACACAATGACAATAGTGGAAAGGACTTATAATAAAAACACTTTTCATCTATTAGCTTTTCTACTCTCTCTGGCCATCTTTAGACGAGTCTTTCTTGTCTTTCTCCAACGTCTTGTGTATGGAAACTTGGTCTTTGGACGAGGTGAATCACCTAATACTTTTTCACCTTGTTCTCTTTCTTTGCCTTCTTGTTCATCAAAGGCATCCATCAATTGTCTTTCTAAACTACCGATACTATTCATTTATTTTCCTATCTATTTAATCAGACCACTTACCGTGATTTATAAGATGCCAACACCTGTGTTTAACAACTTCACAAAGAAGAGAAATTATAGTTGGCGCTTCGTAGTAACCTTCTTTTACTATTAGTTTCATTATTATTTTCTTCCTTCCATTATCATTTGATAAAGACGTTCGTAAACTGCTCTATTATCAGCTCTCCAATAGTTTATCTCTTCAGAAATTCTACTGAATGTTTTTAGTTGTCTTTCATAGTATCCGACTTTATGTGTGTCTTTTTCTGTGTATTCACTACCATCAACATCCTCTAGTGTAAATAAGTCACAAACTAGACTATCAAAAACACATTCACTACCACGGTTTTTAGCTGTCGAAAAAGCTTTCTCTATAACCATTGGCACAAATACTTTACTACCTACACAAACAAACAACCCTCTTTTAGCTTCAGAGATTGTCTTTGTTAGTCTAACAAAATCTTCATAAGATGCTGTGGCCCAAGCAGCAGGATCAAAGTTTCCATACATTTGATAGATGTCGTGTCCTATGCCAATAGATACAATAGGTTGTACTTGGTTTTGATGAGCCTGCCAAAATACTGACTTATCTCTATGTTTACCTTGCCAACCAATGAAACCAGAAATCATCCTACCTAACGAATCAGACCTTGTATTACTAACAAAATTGTTTAGGTCTCCACAACTTCTTCTATTCCAACCAAACTCACCCTCTTTGATTGTAGCACCAACATCTTCACTGGTATCGTCATACAAGGCAATTTCTGTATCATGTAAGATAGATGCTCCGTTAGTTACAAAAGCATCTATCTTGCCAGTCTCAAAAAGTGGCTTTAGTTGTTTGATACACCTATTCTTTATTGTGTGTGCCCCAAAACCGAGTATTATTGTATCGTAGTCATTTATGTTTTCTAACATTTATCACCTTTTATAAAAATGTTATGATACCAATATAAGGAACTAGTCAAGGCCTGTCAAGCACTATTTTACGAAATAATTCTACTTTCGGCTTTTTTCAGAATGGCATCATAAACTTCTTCTGGCAGTTGGAATGTCCGACAATTAGGGCAGACATAGATAGCAATACCGCCAAGATTCATAGGTAAGACCTTGCTCTTTGGAGCGTTTTCTTTTTCCATCGCCTCTGTAATGGTATGTTTACAGGCATCACACTTCCACAAATTCTCATTAGAAACATTAGCCTTATCCATAGGGAAGTCTGTAACATTATTGCTCATTTTTAGTATCCTTTGGTGTAGGATTTTTTATACTCTTTATTTCTTCATCAAGTATAAGGTTGTAAATTTTCTTTAGTGCATCAGATGAGATTTTATCCGAAACTGTTATTAGGATAACCTCTGCCTCTTTATTGTGTAAAACTTGTTGTAACAACCTTGCCATCTTTTATTCTCCTATTCTACAACTAGCTCTTCTACGATAGCGTGAAGTGCAATCTCTGATGTTAATTCAACTACACCGTAATTGTGACTATCTATTTTTATAAACTTATCTCTATCACTTGTCAACACAGCTTCACCATCAAATCCAAATATAGACAATGTATTACATTCTAATTCACCAGCAAACTCTAAAGCCTTTATTATGTTTGGCGATTTACCAGATGATGAAACCGCGATGACATAATCTGACCTTCTTATCTTTTGCATTTTTAGCCAATGAGCCAGCGCATCTTCTTGACTATAGTCATTAGTTAGAGCAGTAAGTAAACTATTATTACTAAGTGTATGAGCCCTTATACGACATCTTTTATAGAGGTCTGTTGCAATATGCTCGGCAATAGCATGACTACCACCATTACCTATCAGATAGACATTAGCAACCTGTTTAGACCACAATGCTTGTTTATTATATTGATAATCTTGTTGCAATCTATTCTTGACAAAATCTAAAACTTCATTGTCAAGCTCTGATACACACCTTATAACTTCTTCTTTATAATCTGTTATTGTCATTGTTTTCAATTTAGGTCTCCACATTTAGTAAAACTCTACTACCATAACAATCAATTTTAAAATCCATAGCTCTGTAATTACCTAATTCACTAACCATCTTTTCCATCAGTTGTTGTTTTGCTCTATCAACATAAAACATCATAAAACCACCACCACCTGCACCTATTATCTTTCCGCCAGTAGCACCTGCATCTCTGGCGGTTTCATACATCTTTACCAACTCTTTGTTTACAATCTTATCACTAAACTTTAGTTTTAAGTCCCAATTCATTCTCAGTGCATGACCTATGTATTGATACTCTTTATTATGAAGATGCTCAACGAGCCACTTTGATAGTCTAACATTTTCCTTCATGGCCTTTATACTATCATCTTTACTCATCAAGTTTTTATTTTGGTCTTCTAAAACTGTTGAGCTTTCTCTTGTTATACCAGTATAAAACAACAATAGGTTTTGAGAGATAAGGTTTAGTTGGTCTTGTTTCTTTATTAGTGGCTTAACTTCTACCCTATGGCTTTCTTTTCCAGAAAAGGTTATTTCATTGAGGCCGCCAAAAGCAGCAGCATACTGGTCTTGATAACCTATAGGTTTACCACATAAAACCATTTCTATGTGTGATGCCTGTTGTGCTAAGTTTTCTTTACTGACATAATTACCTTCAAGTGTATGAATGGCATTTAGCAAACCAACAAGAAAACTTCCACTACTACCAAGACCACTACCCTTTGTTGGTATGTCTGCCCAGTTGATAATCTCTAAACCATAGTCAACACCAAGATAGATAAGTGTCTCTCTGATAAAGTCGTGTTGTATTTCAAAGATTGTGTTTGTGTCTACAACTTCATTTTCAGAATACTTTAGATAGATTTTATTATCTGGTCGTTTCTTCACCAAAACATAGACATACTTATCTATCGTTGCATTTATACAATGACCGCCGTTATCCTCAAAGAATGATGGCATATCAGAGCCACCACCAGCGAATGTTATTCTCAGTGGTGTCTTTGTTATAATCATAGTTGCCTTATTAAATTCTGTATGTTATCAATAGTATCGGTCATCTTTTTTATTTTATTCTCTAAATACTCAATATGTTTAATGGCATCTTGAAGATTGCAATACATTATCATAGGGTCGTTGCTATCAACATCGTATGCACTCCAACCGTCATTTGATTCTACCTTGATACCAGAAACATCATCATAGTTTTTTATCTCTCGTCTATAGATGGTCTTGCCATTATCGGGGCTTTCATAGATATACTTCTTACCATCATTTGCAACCTTAAGACTATCTATTCTTTCTCTACCTTGTCTATCAACACTAACCGTCATTTGATTCTCTCCTATTTTTTATAATGTATACATAATATAGGTATTGGAATCTATTTTGTCAAGCATTATTTTTTACCCTTAGTTGCCATAAACTTTCTACTGTCCTATCAATACCTTCTTCAATTGACAACTTAGGCTCCCAACCCCAATCTTCTTTTGCTTTTGAGATGTCTGCTTGAGTAATCTCAGCTTCATTTGGTTGTTCTGGTTTATACAAAATTCCAGAAGGTGTGCCATCATATCTTTTCATACAAGCATTATAAACCAATCTTCTTATTTCTAAGATTTCATAGTTTTTACCACAACCTGCA
>Ga0070749_10000826_pt1 | contig 20893 bp, 28 predicted proteins | sample VirMetDEL_Nov_18_FD_75180 | JGI IMG/M metagenome (GOLD analysis project Ga0070749, IMG submission 75180) | Aqueous microbial communities from the Delaware River and Bay under freshwater to marine salinity gradient to study organic matter... | ecosystem: Environmental > Aquatic > Marine >...
CACCATGACGAACCTGACCCCCGCCTCCGCCCTTGACGAGTGGCAAACCCAGGTAAACGCGACGATGCAGAAGCGGTACGGGATCACCCTCGAGGACGCTGGCGTTCCGGTTGAGTACCTCGAGCTCACGAGCGCCGCGAACCACGACCCCCTCGAGTGGGTCGAGTGGTTTGCGGACAAAAACGGGCTGGAGGAGGCCCAGCCCACCGCCACCAGTATTCAAATGCACGGTGAAAACGGAGCTTGGGTATTCGCGCAAAACACCTGCCACGCGGGCCTCGTCGCGCACGACCAGCTAGACGACGCGTCAAGTGACTGTTTTTGGGTAAACCTTGAAACAGCGCGAGGCTGGGCCGTTTGGTCACAGGTCGAACATTACCCTACGCCACGCGCGCTTTTCTATTGGCGCACGGGCCGCAATGTTCTGGAGTTCTGTGGAATTCTACTTGAGGGAGATGACGCATGAGACCGTCGAAATGGGAAGGCGAGGCCATCGACATGGTGGAGATGCTGACGCGACGTCTTCGGATAATCGCGCGAGCAAGTGACAGGCAGTGGGACGATATCACACAGGAAACAATTCGCGAGGCGCTGGACTTCCTGCGCCGCTACGACGAGAGAGAGGAGTGGGAGAAATGAACTTGGTCGCTGCTTTCGCCGTGTCTCTGCTTTGCACGGGCCTCCCGGTTGTCGCGGCTGAGTCCCTAGCGACCGCCCGCCGGGGCTGGCGCTACGAGCCGCTCTACGCGCTCACCCACGCTGCCGGCGCTTTGTCGGCGTGCGTCCTGTCGGCGGTAACGTGGACCATCGTGGTCCTCTACCTCGTCAATCCCTGATACCTAGGTCCAAAAATCCTACCGGAATGACCTCCCAAGGGAGCACGGCCGCCGCGGGTTGACACCGACAGCCACCGACCGCGAGATTTACCACTATGACAACGCACAAGGAAACGACCATGACCACACAAGAGTTCAGGGCCGCGGTGAAGCCCGGCCAGATTTTCGGGTGCACGTTCACAAAGAGGGACGGCACCGTCCGCACCGGGGCGTTCCGGCTGGGGGTCCAGAAGGACCTGACCGGGGCCGGCAGTAGCTACGACCGCGACGACCGTGGTCACCTTACTGTCTGGGACATGCACAAGGGCGGGTACCGGACCATCCGGCTCGACTCAATCCTCACCGTCTCCCCCAACGTGGAGCTCTAGTCATGAGGGTTTACGTCCTCGCCGCCGACAAGAAGCACAGCGGCCTGCGCTGGTACCCGCTCGACGGTGATCTCCACGCTGGCCCAAACGCAATGTGTATATCGTGCCACCGTTCCGACACTATCATAGTGCCGAACGACGAGGCCCTCGAGTCCAAGTCCCCGACAGCTGAGTGCGTCGAGTGCGGGTACGATCACAGTGTGGAGATCGACTCGTGAGCGCCACGCAGGAGGTCCGGCGTCTCGAGAGCAGGGTCTTGAAGCTGGAGCACGAGGTACTCCGTCTCGAGCTCGCTCTAAAGCACGAGGAGCGCGCGTACGACCGGCTTCAGGCCGCGGTCCGTGCGATGCCGTGCTCGTGCGCCGAAGACCGCCAGTGCCTTAGGTGCACGGAACTCGACGAGGAGGACGCTAGCTGTGAGCACGAGTGACTCCGTCCGGAGGGCGAAACCCGTACGCAAGTTCCGGGGCGACGAGGCCGGCAGGGACCAGCGCCTGTGCCGGCGGTGCCACCGGGTGGTGGAAGGGAGCGGCGTGTTCTGTAGGTTCCACAATAAGCCCATCAGCATGCCCACGCCCACCGCGGACGCGTGGGCCGCGTTCGAGGAGATCACGGAGGCGGTCAGGGACGTTATGTGGGAGAAGGATAGCAGGGCACGCCGGGGCCACCGCCAGCTACCGCGCAACTCTCCTCTCTGGGCCCGGCTCCGAATGGCGCAACGGCGGGCGGAAGATTTTCTGGTGGCGGAATGACTTTCATTGATATTGTCCAGTGTTTCGGCGTCGGGCTGACGGTCCATTTTCTTATGGACGCCGCTCTGGTCGTCGCGCTTCTGGTGGGCCCCAGCTGGGCCGTGGCGAAACTCAAAACCCGTAACAGAGAGGGCTAGCATGGACGCACGCACGTACGACCACGCCCTGATAGCGTCTCTACGTGAGGCACGCCACACGTGGCAGGAGATAGCGGGCCGGCTGGGGGGCGACCCGAAGCGGCTCCGGCAGGCCCACAGCCGGTGGTGCCAGCGGCAGGCACAGAGCGACGACGTGGAGATCGTTGACGGGGGGCGGGTCGTCCAGAAGTGGCTACGGGGCCCGGAGGGCACGGTCCACGTTAAGATGGGCGCCACGGAATCCCTTTCCGACAGCGCGGCCGCGTTCTGGGAGGACGCGAGAGAGGCGTTCCTCCGGTGGCAGCCACCGAAAGACCCGCCGGGCCTGTCGTTCATCGGTTCCCAGCCGAACCTAGCGGTCCTCTCGATTTACGACGCCCATTTCGGGATGCGTGCGGACGCCGACGAGATCGGATCCCTGGGCGAGGATCAGGACCTCAGCATCATATCCCGGGCCTTCGACGCGACCGTCGAGAGGCTCGTGGCGCTCTCTAGGGTCTACGCCCCGGAGCGGTACCTGATTCCCTTGGGGCATGATTTTTCCCACGTAAACCAGTACATGGGGAAAGCCATGACGACCCGGAGCGGCACGGAGCAGGATGTCGATTCCCGGCTGTGGAAGATCCACCGGGCGGTATGTGAATCGGCTGTCCGGATGATCGACTGCGCCCGCTCGACCGGCAGGCCCGTGGACGTTGTCCTCGTACCCGGGAACCACGATCCCGACGAGAATTTCAAGCTCGGGGAGTTTCTCCGGGCGTGGTACAGGCACGACGTCGGTACGGGGATTATGAACACCCCGACCCAGCACAAGTACTACGGGTACGGGAGCAACGCCTTTATGCTGACGCACGGCGAGCACTACATGAAGTCGAACGGCCAGAGCCCGCTGCTGGTGTTTGCCAACGAGTGCCCGCCCGATATCTGGGCGCGCGGCTACAAGGGAGGGCGCTACATTTTGTCGGGCCACTTACACGCGCGCCGGGCCGGCCGCTACACCCCGACGTCGGACGTCTCTGAGGAGGCCGGGATCATTACGTACGTTCTCCCGGGGCTTACGGCCACCGACGACTGGCACCAGCGTTCAAACTACAGGCACCAGCGCGCCGCCACGTTACAGATCTTTAGCCGCGAGGGTGGCCTGTTTGGACACCACGAGATTAACCCCACCAAGGTAGGCAACGAAAATGCGTAAGTACCGGGAAGTAAAAAACTCGACCCCGGAGTACCTGCTCGAGAATGTTTCTCGAGTTAGTCTGGAGCTCTGTGGGCACCCTACAGGGGGGAATGTTGTCCCGAAGCCGCTGTTCAGTATCCGCTGCGCGCCCGGCGATGTTATGCTCCTCAGTAGCGGGGACATCGTTATGTACCTGGGCCACGGGGAGTATATTATGCTCGCTAACGTTGAGGACGAGCTTATGTACACGCCTTTCGTTCTTCTGTCCGACGACCTTCTGGGTGAGTTACAGGTCATAGCCGCGCTCGATATGAACATGCAGGTCGGTATCTTCGACGGGGAATCGCGGCTCGAGGCGATCCGGAAGACCCGCGAAGACATAAACTGACGAGCATGGAAATTACGTTTCAACTCCACGAGCTTAAGGGGCTAGTTCTTTCCGGCGCGTTGTCCGTGATGTACGAACGTTCCGACGAAAGATCTACTCTCGCTTACGTGGCGCTGAGACGTATTTCCGCGAGGATAGAGACAGCCCCAAAAAACAAGCCCGTCACCGTGGTTCTTAGTCCCGACGCGGTCGCGGCTTTATTCGAGATCGTTGCCCCTATGGGCGACATGCAGGTTTTAACGGACGTTCTCGCGGCCGTTATAGCCGCGGGCGCGCTAGCAGACCCAGGTACACGAGCTAAACCCACAGCGCCATCAGAGACGGTCCGCCGTCGGCGCACTTACAACTTCCACAGATAAAGGAGACCACCATGAAGATCAGCGAGCTCGCGACTATTATCGAAGACCGGTACGGCGACCCGGCGCGGTTTCTTAGTAACCTCAAGCTCTGGCTGTACGAGAGTAAGATCAGCCAGATCTCTCTCGCCACGGAGGCCGGAATGGATCCCTCGAACCTTAACCGCTGGCTTAACGGGCACGTGGTACCGAGCGTGAAGAACATGCTCGTACTAGACGAGGCGCTCGAGCGGCTGTTGGAGCAGAAGAGGTCATGAGACCGCAGTCCGCTAAGGCCAAGGGCCGCCGCCTCCAGCAGTGGGTGCGGGACGCCTTACTGCGCGCGGCGATATGGCTCGAGGCGGACGACGTACGTTCGACCTCTATGGGGGCCAGCGGGGAGGATCTCCTGCTCTCGCCCCGGGCCCGGGAGATTTTCCCTTTCGCCCCCGAGTGTAAGAACCAAGAGAGTCTGAATATCTGGAAGGCCATGGAGCAGGCCGAGGCAAACGCCGGGGACTACACGCCGGTGTTGTTTTTCAAGAGGAACAAGTCTCCCGTCTACGCTTGCATCCCGGCCGAGGCTCTTATCGGGCTGTACACGCAGCGGGCGCGTACCACGGCGGCTGTGGTGGAGCACGTAAAACAGGAGTTGAGTTTGTGAATCTTTTCCCGTACCAGCAGCAGGGCGTTCAGTTTCTTATGGAACGCCGCCGGGCGTACCTCGCGGACCAGATGGGTCTCGGCAAGACGGTGCAAGCCCTAGCTGCCGCTCGCCTTCTCAAGCTGGAGAAAGTCCTTGTCATTGCGCCGGCCTCCACGTTGCCCAACTGGCGGCGCGAGGCGGAAGAGTGGGGCACTCCTGGGTGGGGTTTTTCGGCGATCTCGTACGCGGACCGGCGTCTCCGGGATAACGTGGTACATGGCAGTGACTGGGACGTTGTTATCATAGACGAAGCCCACTACGTAAAGAACCGGAAAGCTAAACGGACGAACGTGGTGCTCCGCGTGGCGTCCTCGGCCCCCCGGGCGTGGCTCCTGTCAGGGACCCCGATGCCCAACGACCCTACAGAGCTTTGGACCGTATTCGACGCGCTGTGGCCTGAGCTACTAGACAGGCATTTCCGCAGCTACCACCATTGGCTTACGCACTTCTGTCGGTTTACCGCCACCGCTTACGGGATCAAAATTTGGGGCGTTAAAAACTCGTCTACGTTGCGGTGGCTTTTGCGTAAGGTAATGCTCCGGCGCAAGCTCGAGGACGTGGACCTCGAACTCCCGCCGCTGCGGGTTACCCTCTCTACGCTACCGAAGCCGAGCAACTGGGAGCTCACGACGGAAGAGGAAGCCACACTCCGTCGCATTGAAAGGGAGGAGCAAGTAGACGGCTCGATGTCCCGGATCCGGCGACTACTGGGGCAGTTAAAGGCGCCTCTTATCGCGCACCAGATCGCCCACGAGATTCATGACCGCGAGTACGACAAGATCGTGGTGCTCTACCACCACACTACGGTCGGCGATATATTCGCTAAAGAACTGAAAAAGTACGGGGTTGTTCGGGTAGACGGGAGCAGCGCGCCCGCCCACCGGGAGGACGCGGAGCTAAAGTTTCGCACGGACGCGAACGTGCGTGTGTTTCTGGGGCAACAGATATCCGCGGGCACTGGGTTGAATTTACAGGCGGCGTCTGAGATCGTGCTTGTTGAGCCCAGCTGGACGCCCGACGAGAACCGTCAGGCGATCAAGAGGATCCACCGTATCGGGCAAGCTAAGCCGTGCCGTGCCAGGGTGTTCGGTGTTGAAGGCACGCTCGACGAGGCGGTAATGAAGACATTAGCGCGTAAAACTACGATGCAGGAGGAGGTGGGGGTGAAATGAGTTGGACGGCGGTTGGCGGGGACGACATGCGCCCCACGGGTGTGTGTCTAGACTGCGGGGAATTTCTGGAAGACTGTGTGTGCTGCATATACTGCGGCCTCCCGGAGTGTTACGGGTACGCGTGTGTATTCGACGAGCTCGACTCGTCTATGCTTACGGAAGAGGAAGACGACAGCGATGAGTGAAACTAGAGCGCACGCTACACTCGGGGCTTCGTCTTCTAAGAGGTGGATGAACTGCCCCGGGAGCGTGCAGCTGTCCGCCCAGTTTCCGGACACCACGAGCTCGTACGCTATCGAGGGCACGCTCGCCCATGGGTTGGGGGAGCACGTGCTGGCTACGCGTTTGCTGGGCGCGGACGGAGAGGACTCAGTGTTCGCTCTCGTCGGGCAAGAAATTTCAATAGACGGCGTATCGGGTGTCGTGACTGAGGGCATGGCCGCCGCCGTGAATGAGTTTGTAAACACGGTCGAGGACTACTACCGCGCCTATGCTGCGGATCATACGCACACGAGCTTGTACCTCGAGGAGCGTTTTGACCTTAGTCCACTCGGCCCGCCGGCCCCGATGTTCGGGACCGCTGACGTCGTAATTTGGGCCGGAGATCATCTCCACGTGATTGATTATAAGCACGGGCAGGGGGTTGTGGTTGAGGCGACCGAGAACAGCCAGCTGATGTATTACGCTCTCGGCGCCGCGGTCGCTGCGGGCAGGATCCCGCAGACCATTGCGGTCACGATTGTCCAACCCCGGGCCAAGCACAGTGACGGCCCCGTGCGTACGTACGTGTTCGACCGCACGCGCCTGGTGGAGTTCAAGAAAGAACTTTTCGAGGCCGCTAGACTTACTCAAACGAGCGACCCCGCGCTCAATCCTGGCTCGTGGTGCAGGTTCTGTAAGGCCACGGCCGTATGCCCCGCGCAGATGAAGCAAGCGGAGAGCGTAGCCATGACCGTGTTTGCGGACGACAGAAAGCCCACCCAGCCACCCGCGCCGTCCGTTCTTTGCGACGAGGATATTGCTAAGGTACTATCGCGCGGGTCGGAGGTTATGCAGTGGATCCGGGACGTTGAGGCGTACGCGCTGGCACGGATGGAGAACGGTTACGAGATCCCGGGCTACAAGCTGGTGCGGGGACGGTCGAACCGAGTTTGGATTGACGAGGAAAAAGCGTCCCGCTACCTTGGCCGGAACGGTGTGAAGGCCGAGGACCGGTACACCAAAAAGATTGTAAGCCCGAACGCAGCGGAGAAACTTCTCAAAGCCAAAGGAGGTGACACCCAAGCACTAGAAAAGTATTGGGAGAAGCCGGAGGGCGCGGCCAAGATAGCACCGGTCGCTGACTCCCGACCCGCACTGCCCCCGGCAGCACAACGGATCTTCGGACTCCCCGAAGAACTAAAACACGACAGCATCGAGAGCATCGAAAAATGAGCAACACGACAGTCATTACCCCGGTCGGGCGCCTTAGCTACCCGCACCTCTTCACCCCGCAGGACCCGATGAACGACGGCGAGGAAGGCAAGTACGGGGCCGCCATCGTTTTCGAGGAAGGGACGGATCTTTCCGAGCTCAAGGCCGCTATCGCTGGCGCCGCTACCAGTTTTTTTGGAGCGGAGCAGGCCAAGAAGCTGATGGCCGCGGGCAAGCTCCGCCTCCCGCTCCGGGAGGACGGCGAGGATAAGGGCTACCCGGAGAACTCTGTGTTCTTCAACGCCCGTACCAAGAACCGTCCGAGCACCGTGTCGCGGTACATCGACCCGGCCACGGGAAACATGCGAGTTATCACCGACCCGAGTGAGCTGTACCCAGGCTGCTATGTGAAGATGCAAGTCTCTGCATACGGCTACGACGTGAAGGGCAACAAGGGCGTGGCGTTCGGTCTTAACCACGTCCTGAAATACGATGACGGCGAGCGCCTCGACGGGCGCACCAACGCGACCTCAGTGTTCAGCACGGACGCTGTTGCGCCAAAGGAAGTGGACCTGTCCGACATGGACCGGCCCACCCACGTGGACGACGACGCGGACTTGTCGGCGTTCATGTAGCACCCGGTGGCCCGGTCCCTTCGGGGGCCGGGCCCCACCCGGGGGTGAGAAAGGTTTCGACACTTTGAAAGCCGCACGCGGCCCAGAGTGGACCACGGTTCGAGTCCGTGCACCTCCAGTCCTCACATCGGAAAAATCGACATGTTTGTCTCCATTGATTTTGAGACTCGCTCCACCGCCGACCTCCGTAAGGTTGGCGTTTATGTCTACGCGGAGCACCATAGCACAGACATTCTTTGTATGTGCTACAGTTTCGAGGGCGAGAGCGCGGTCCACACGTGGGTCCCCGGGGGCACTCTCGACGCGGACGACCTCCGGCTGCTCCAGCACGTACGCGCCGGTGGTGTACTGCGCGCCTGGAATAGCGGCTTCGAGTACGCAATATGGAACGCGGTCCTCGCGCTCCAGCATGATTGGCCCCCCACCGATGTCACGCAGTGGGTTGACACGGCCGCCGAGGCCGCCGCTATGGCTTTGCCTCGTTCTCTTGGCGCCGCCGCCAAGGCACTCGGGATGGACGAGGAGAAGGACGACGAGGGCCGCCGACTTATGATGAAGATGGCCCGGCCCCGGGCCGTGGGTGCGTGGTGGGTCGGAGAGTACGGGCCCTATGCTACAAAGGCCGAGGCCGAAGTCCGCCGTCGTACTCTCCGCCTTTACGAGAAGACTGAGCCCGTGAGGGACGAAGACACCGTGGTCTGGTGGAACGATAGTATCATGCTCCGCCGGCTCATTGACTACTGCGAGCAGGACGTTCGCACGGAGAAGGCCATCGCCCGCAAGCTCCGGGAGCTCATGCCCGCCGAGCGGGCGGTCTTTCTTATGACGCAGCGCATGAACGACCGCGGCGTCCCGGTAGACACGGACCTCGTCGAGGCCGCGAAGGATATGCTCGACGTAGCTATGGACGAGGCGAACGCCAGGATATCGGAGATCACTGGGGGCGTGGTCACGGGCGTCACCAAGGTCAGTGACCTACGGGAGTGGGTCGCGGCCCGCGAGCCCGGGCTCGGACTCGAGGACCTGCGGAAGGACACCGTCCGGGACATCCTGAACGACCTGGGTGGTGACCTACAGCCGGAGGTGCGTGAGGTCCTCCAGCTCCGACAGGACGCCGGGAAGACCTCTACGGCGAAGCTGGACGCGTTCCTGCGCTGCACGGGAGTGGACGGTAGGGCCCGGGGCCTCTTGATGTACCACGGGGCCTCTACGGGCCGCTGGGCGGGCCGGCTGGTCCAGCCCCAGAACTTCCCTCGACCAGAGGTCAGGGACGTCGAGCAGTATATACCGCTCGTGCTGGCCCGCGACTACGATGGCCTGAAGGCCACGGGGGTCTCCGTTCCCGTTCTTATTTCGTCTATGCTGCGGTCTATGTTCCGGGCGGAGCCGGGTTCGGTCTTCATGGCCGCGGACTTCTCGCAGGTCGAGGCCCGGGTCCTCGCGTGGATCGCGGGGCAAGACGACCTCGTCGAGCTCTTCCGCACGGGCGGCAAGATCTACGAGACCATGGCCTCGTACATCTTCAAGGTCCCGGTGGACGAGATCGGGAAGGACAGCTTCGAGCGCCAGATCGGAAAGAACTCCGTGCTCGGCGCGGGCTTCCAGATGGGGGCCGACCGGTTCGCGGAGCAGGTAAGGGAGCAGACGGGGATCACCCTCGACCGGGGCGGCATCTTCGCCACCTGCTTCTCCTGCCGCTATCAGGAGCGGGTGAAGGACTACATGATCGGCGTTGGTACCTGCTGGCGGTGTGGGAAGAACACTGTCGAGTGTGACACCATGGAGGACATGGCCGCTAAGGCCATCAACGGGTACCGGACCCTCTACTCAAAGATCCCCGCGTTCTGGGAAGGCATCAACGCCGCGGCCATCAAGGCCACGACAACGCCCGGAAAGACGTTCGATGTGGGCGCAAGCCCGACCCCCATCCGGTTCAGCGTCCGGGGAGAGTTCCTTTGGTGCCGGCTCCCGTCCGGTAGGTTCCTCGCGTACGCCAAGCCGGAGGTCATGGACCGGTCTCTGCCCGCGCCGTACGAGCACGTAGTGAAGCCCGCGTTGGGGTACGTGGGCGTGGACTCGATGACCGGGAAGTGGCGCCGGCACTGGACTTACGGTGGGCATTTGACCGAGAACGTGGTCCAGGCCATGGCCCGCGACCTACTCGCCGGGGCGATGCTCCGCTTGAGGAGAGAAGGGTACGCACCTATCTTGACCGTCCACGATGAGGTTATCACCGAAACCAAACCGAACGCGAGCTTCGAGAGATTCATGCAGCTAGTCACCATCGTCCCCAAGTGGGCCGAGGGATTGCCCCTCGCCGGCGAGGGCTGGACAGGAGAAAGGTACCGTAAATGAGTGAGACGAACGTGGGGCGGTGGGCAGTCTGTGGGGCCGGGTACATTGGAAAGATTACCCGGGTTCTCCACGACGGGACGCACGTGGGGTACACAATTAACAAGCACAGCTGGCGGAGTATGGCACCGCAACTACTCTCGAGGCAGTACGAAACGGTCCTCGACAAGATCTCCGAGGAAAACCAGTGAGCGCCACCGCCCTTTACGCCGCGGGCTACACGGACCTCGTGAAGGTAGCCCGGGGTGACAAGCGCCCGGTGATGACCGGCTGGCAGGACCTACAGGTCACAGCTGAGATGGCCGCCGCGTGGGACACCGAGGGGATGAACATTGGACTCCGGGGCGACAGGTTCCCGGCCGTGGACATTGACCTAGGCAACAACACGCAGATCGCCGAAGAGATTGTGCAGCTTGCGGCCCGGGCGCTGGGTGGGGCGCCGAAGAGGTTTAGCCCCAAGCCCGGATCCCGGCTACTTGTCTACGCGACCGACGAGCGGTTCCTGAAGATGACCCTCACTCTCCCAAACGATCTCGGCGCGGTCGAGGTCCTGCCCGCCGGGCGCCAGTACCTCGTGAAGGGTACGCACCCGGCTGGGGGACCGTACGCGTGGAACAAGCGGGACCTTTGGGACATCGACTCGGCCCGGCTGACAAAGATCACGGAAGCCAAGGCTCTAAAGTTTCTCGAGCTCGTGAGGCAGGAGTACGGGGGCCGGATCCATGTTGCCCGGGAGGCTAAAGAGTCCGCGCTATCGCCCGAGGAGCTCATGGCCCCGAGCATTGAGGCGGTCGAGGAACTCCTACGTTCCTTCCCCAACAACGACGCCTTCCTCGCTCTGGCTTTCCCGTCCGCGGGGGACGCGAGGGATACGTGGGTGGCGCTTGGGCACGCAGTCAAAGGCGCCGCCGGTGAAGCGGGGCTCCCGGCTTTTCTTGAGTGGACCTCGAGATACGAGGACGGCGTAGCGGACCTGGCGTTGGCCGAGTCTGCGTACCACGGTTTCCACCCCGAGCGGTACGGGTGGCCCACGCTCCAGCGTATCTACACCACGCTCGTAGTTACTCCAGACGATGTCTTTGCTGATGACATCACGGACGAGGAAGAGGAGGTCGTTTCGGGCGACGTTCGTCCGCCAACGGAGGAAGATATGGTCTCGCTCCTGCTCCCGTACCTCAAGCCCCGGATCGTGTACGTGGCGGGCTCGTGGTGGGTATGGGGCGGCGCGAAATGGGAGGCGGACGACAAGGAGGGGCTCCGCGCCGAGATGATTCTCCGGGAGAAACTCGGGCCTATGGCTGCTATCCTTATGGCCCAGGGGGAAGGGATGGGCAAAGAGGGGGCGCCCTTCCGGACCGCGGCTAAGAGGTTCCAGAGCGCCGACGGGATCCGGGCGGTCTTCCGGCTCTGTCGGGGCCCGCTCTCGAAAGAGATGAGTGATTTCGACCGGGACGTCATGGCCCTTAATACGCCAGCGGGGCTCGTGGACTTACGGAGCGGGAAGTCAAGAGCCACGGAGCCCGGCGACTACGTGTCCCGCTCGACGAGCGCGGTCATGCCGGACGAGTATATCGCGGAGAAAGCTCCGCACTGGGAGGCGTTTCTCGAGTACCTGTCGCACGGGGACGGAGAGTACAAGAAGTTTCTACAGCGGTACATGGGCTACAGCCTTACCGGCAATATGGGCGAAAAGAAGCTCGTCTTTATTTACGGCGCGGCCTCGAACACGGGTAAGTCCACGTTCGTTAACGCGATTCTGTACGCCATGGGTGATTACGCGGCGTCGGTTGATGTGGATATGTTTATGAGCCGGAACCGCTCGAACACCGACGACCTCGCGCAGCTTCCGGGCGTACGGCTTGTGACCGCTACGGAGCCGAGTGCCGGCCAGAAGTGGGACGACAAGCTTATCAAGTCTGTGACAGGCGGGGACCCGATTATTGCGCGGAGGCTTTACCAGAGCCATTTTACTTTTAACCCGCAGTTCAAGATTCTTATAGCAGGTAACCACCAGCCCGAGCTTAAGAACGTAGACACCGCTCTACTGAAGCGCGTTATGATCGCGCCGATGGACCGGGTTGCTACAAACCCGGACCGGACGTTGGGGCTTAAGCTACAGGACGAGGCCGGCATGATCCTCCGGTGGATGCTCGAGGGCTGCATCGCGTGGCAGCGTGATGGACTGGCGCCCCCGCCCAGGGTCGTGGAGGTTACCGAAGCGTACGAGGCCGACGAGGACACGATGGCCGCGTGGCTGGACGAGGAGTGCGAGTTTTCCGATGAAGCTTGGACTACTACAGAGGAACTTTACCAGTCGTGGCAGCAGTGGATGAACCGGCAGGGTGTGAGATTTATACCGTCTTCCCGGTTATTTAACCGAGAGCTCTCGTCTCGTACGGGGCAACTGGCGGTAGAGATGGGGTTTGACGTACGCCGGTTGAAGCGCAATAAGTGGGGTTACAAGGGGCTGGAACTGAAAACCGTGAGAGATTTCTAATGATCGAGATACTCCCCGACGTATGGCTTTACCCCGGACCTCTTATTGGGTTTAAGTATTCCGGTGAGGGCGCGAAAACCGTTACCGTTTTCTGCGGGAACGGAAACTACACCCACACATTTACTTCTCGTCGCGAGGCAGAGGAGTGGATGCAAACCGTTCGTCTACAGCTAGAGGCCGTCGATGAGCCTGCCGAGTGATTCGAGAGAGCGGAAAGAGACCCCAGTTTTTTCTGGGTTTTTCCGGTATTTTCCGTCCGCAATTGCGGAGGTAGCCAAGCTCTCTAAGATCGGGAACGACAAGCACAACCCAGGAGAGCCGCTGCACCACGCGCGGGGTAAGTCGAACGACCACGCGGACTGCCTCCTGCGGCACCTGATGCAGCTAGGTGAGCCCGACGACGACGGACTCTCGCACACCGTGAAGGTGGCGTGGCGTGCGATGGCGCTCCTTCAGGAGGAGCTCGAGGCCCGGGGCGCCCCTCTCGCTCCGGCGGCTAGACTACCGGATCAGTAGCGCCGGGCCGTGCGGCCCTCGCGCTCGTCCCGGAGGCGATCCGATGCGCTGCGGACACCGAGGGCCCCGGCCACACTGTAGAGGGCCCTACCCGTTTTTGACCGGTTGTACCGCTCCGCGGCCTCAAAAAGCGCGGCGGGGTTAATCTCGACGCCGGCGCCGGCACCGAAACCGGAGGGTTTGATTTCGCTGGGCACGCCCCGCCCCAGAGCGCGCAAGCGTTCCGCGTTCTCCGGGCGATGTAGGAGCGTCCCGATGGAGTGGTTGTCTCCGATCCACTCAGCGAGCGTCATGTCGCCACGGAGAGGCATATCCGACATCAAGCCACCGTTTTCGAAAAGACGTGTGAGCGTGGCGACCGGATCTTCTTTTCCTCCCGCCTCGTTGAGCGCGCGGATAAAGCTCCACGACATCTCCTGTACCTCAGAGGGCGTTACCTCCACGCCGGTCCAGTCTGACAGTATACGCGCTGCCTCGATGTGTTTTGCCTCGCCAGCGAGACTCCGGCTCGAGACACCAGGTGCGCCACCGCCGAGGAGCCTACCGGTATGAACGTCTTGCGTTACAAAGTTTGGGTCCCCGAGCAAATTCTTTCGGAACGGCTCGACCTTCGGGCCGGATAACAGGACGTTGTCTGTTCGTGCGAGCTCCTCGGGGCTGGCCTGAAAAACCCGGACCATGTTGTCCGCGAAGTCCGCAAGCCCGGGCTGCCTGTTTTTAGCTATCGCGCGGATAGTGGCTTCGTCAGTAGTCCTGCCCGCCCGAATCCAGTCCCCATAAATGTCGAGCGCCGCGGTCACATTTGTGGGGACCGGGACGTTCGGGGAAGAGGCCGCGAGGATCGCAGTAAAAACAGGAGCGTTAACCCCGAACGTAGAACGAATGGCTTGCTCGGAGGAGGTGTACCAGCCCCGCGCCGCGCGGCCGGCGAGGGCCGCGTGCGCCAGGGTCTCGGCGTCAATGCTCTTCGCGTACGCTTTGATTGTGTTACGCTGCCCGGCCGCGTTCATACGTAGAAACTCGTTCGCACGCTCGAGCGGGAGCACGGAAGCAATGTGGTCTCGGGTTTGTTCGAACGCGCGGGTAGACTGGGTGGCCTTTCTGTAGGCTTCACCGGCCCTAGTGCCAGTGGTCCGGGCGTGCCGAACAAGATCGGCCACGGGCGTAGTGGGCGACGGGGGCGGGACCACAGTGGTAGGGGGCGTCAAGACGGATCCCCCAGGACCGCCGGCCACACTCGACATGTCTTCCGGAAGAATGTTTGCTTTCTGTGGAGCGAACGCACGCTCCGCTGGGCCGAGGTAGCCCTCGTCCCCCTGCCGCAGAATCTGCCCATCTGCGCCGCGCATCTGGGGCCCAAAGTTTACCCAGCTGTTCTGGCCTCGGGTCTCAAAGGACATGGCGGGGCGGGCAGCGGGCGAGTACATGGCCGAGTGCAGACCCCACGCATTTTCCTCACCCCTGGGCCCGAACTGGAAGCCCTCCGCAGCGTGGCCGAAGTAGTCGTGGACCGCGCGGAAGAGGTCGTTGTAGACCATCTCCTGCTGCGTCCCGTCCGGCATGTCCATCATAATGCCGGTCTTCTGCGCGAGCGGGTGGTCCGCGGGAAAGTCGTTGAGGTCCGTGAGGAAGAACCGCAGGCGGTTGTTCTCCCGGACGTCGGCGATCATATCGGCGGAGGACTTGTAGGGATCGTCCACCGTGGCCTCAAACCTGACGCCCTTTTCCCCGGTGAGGTAATTCCACTGGTCCATAGTTTCGTCCGCGAACGCGCGGTACGACTGCTGGACGCGCGGGTCGTTAGGCGCGTGCGGCAGGGACTCGTAGATGTCCGCGATAGCGCGGCCCTTGTCTTCCGATACGGGTAGGTACTCGTAGCTCGTTACCGGTGGGTCCAGCGGACGACCAGCGGCCCTGGCGCGTTGAGCGTACTCGAACGCTTGCGAGGCGACCCGCTCGATACCATTGCCACCGGCCCCAGTCGGTTTGGTCTCCGCGCCCTCCCGGAACGGACGGAGATCGGTCGGGGTCCACTTGAGCGCGGTTCCGCTGGTGGTGTCAATAAGGCCCTCAACCCCGTCGGCTACCGCGAGCTTCTCAGCTGCGCTCGCTACCGCGGCACGGTCCTGGGGGTTATCAACAACCTCCTCGGCCCTCCGCATGTACTCCGCCCACCCGTCCGGGTTTAGAAACTTCGACGCGTCAACCTCGACGTCCACGTACGGCTGGCCCGTCAGAGCGCGCTCTGGCATAGGGCCGCGGCCTACCAGCTCCGGGATGTAGAAGTGCGTGGCGAGCTGCCTGTCGGCCCGGGCTCGCTCCCTGCCAGCAGCGGGGCCGGTCCCGGAGAACGCCGGGTCAAGGATGTCTTCGTTGGCGCCGCGCCCGTAGTGGCGCATGACAATCTTCTGGGCGCCCTCCGCGAGCTCCTCGCCCGGCTGGAGCGCGGGCCGCATTTTCCGGAGCACATCGAACGGGAGTCCGAAAAACGGGATAGCCGACGCCGCGGCCACGGTGCCCCATACCGGGTGGCCCTGGGCAAAGAGCTCCGGGGCATCGTGGGCTATCGCCTTGATATCGCCCGCGCCCGGAGTGAAGTCGGTGACCGTACCGAGCGCGCGACCGTACGCGCGCTGGGTCTCTTCCTTTTGTGGGTCGGCCACGGCGAGCGTGAGCAAGCGGCCCATCGTCTGCTCGCCGAGTTTGTCCAGGAAGCCCCCGAACTGCCGGACCCGTTGGCCTACGCTAACGGGCTCCGGGTCCGGGCCGCGGTTAAAGAACCGCTGGGTTGCGTCCTGCTGCGCGAGAAGACGAAGGTACTCGTCCACGCTATTTCACGCCCATGCCCCGGACGAGACCCGCGCGACCCGCGACACCCGAGCCGCGCTCGAACAGGCCCGTCAGCCTCTCCGTACCGAGCTCCAGCCTCGCCGTCTGTAGCCACTCCGCGTACTGCCGGTCGCCGCGAGTGCCGGCGGGAAATAGCGCACGCATAATGTTGTAGTCGCCCTTCCGCCCGGCCGCTGCTTCTAGCGCTACGTTGACCCAACGCTGGCCCTCGGAGCCGATTGCCTGCGTGACGAAGTTGTCCCGGAGTCCTGCCCGGAAGGCCTCGTCCGCGGCGGGGTTCTCGAACCCGGGCCTCCTCCAGCTTTCGAGGAGGACCTCGAGCCGGTCGGTGTCAGAAAACGCCGCAAGCGGATCGAGCTCCGTGAGCCCCTCCCGCTGGGTCATCCCCGCACCAAGACGGTAAGCCTCCTCGACCTCTGCGGTCCGGGAGTAAAGCCTGTTCGCTTCGCTGTACAGGCCTCCCGTGCTGGCGTCGAGTAGCTCCTCAAGCTGGTCCGCCATCGCCTTGATGGTCTCGGTGTCGGCCTGCGACTTCGGGTCGGTTGCCTTCATGCGGGCCATCTCCTTGAGCCGCCGGTGCAGCTGGCGTGCCTCGGCGAAAGTCCACTCCTGGGTCTGGCCGGCCTTCGTCTGGACGCGCCGCTTGATGTTGTTGATGAGCGGCCCGGTCACCGGGTGGCCGCGCATCTCCTCGAGGAAGTCGGAGGTCGTGGGCACGAGCTTAACGCCATCGAGCCGACCGAAGGTCTGCTCGCCGGCCAGACGAGTCTGCTCCGCGAACCCGGTCAGCCGGCCACGCATGGTGGGCCTCGCCCGGTCTACCAGTGCGGACGCGGTCCGCTCGCCGGTGGCGCCGCCGTAGAAGGGGGGCTCATGCCCTCCGTGAGCTCCACCAGCCTGCCCGCGAGCCGCGTGCCCGTGTCGGACCCGACGCCCGAACGGCGCACAGCGGCGGCCGGGACGGTGAGCATTGTCCCCAGACCGCCGGTACCCGCACCGACGCCCGCGCCTATGAGCGTGTTGCGCGCCCGGTTCGGGTCGTCGGAAGGGGTGTACCCAAACCCGGCCACCCCGCCTTCCGCGGCGCCGAGAAGACCACCCCCGATAGCACGGGCGAAGAGACCAGCCCCGCCGCGCATCATGAGACTAGCCGGCGCTCCCCCGGCGGAGAGCAGACCCGCAGCAATCGACGCAATCGGGTGCTCAGACTGTACCCTCTGGGCGCTCTCTTCCATGGCGGCCCCGAGCCTTGGGTCTAGCAGCCGCGCGACGTCGTCGGCCGTGCCGAGGGTCAACGCCTGCATCCCGGTCGTGAGGACGTCCCCGAGCGCGGCGCCCACACCCCTCACAGTGGCGTTACGGCCAGCGGCCACCTCTTCCCGGGTGGGCGCGAGCGTCTCGGCGTACTGCTTACCTAGAGTCTGAAAGTCAGGGTAGGAGTTGCTATTTAGCCACGCCGCCGCTTCTTGGGGCGTGGCGCGGCCGGCCTGGATGTCTCCCCTGATAGCTTCGTATAGTTGCTTAAGTTCCGGGTCCATTAGCCCCTCTGTTCCTATCGTTCCACGCGCGCGCGGGGGCGCCGACATCGGGGGCGCTTTCGTCCGGTGCCATGGGGGCGCTTCCGTCCTCTACGAAGGGGAGGTTGTACACGGTGGCCACGGCCTTGACTGCTTCCTTGGTGGACGCGCCGTTGCCGCGGGCGTTCACGTACGTAGTGATGAGTCGTCCCTTGGCGATTTTGGTCTCGTCCGTGTCCGTGACGCGGGGCATCATGAACCCGTCCATGAAGGTCCGCTCCGCCTCGGTCATCTGCTTACCAGACAGGTCCTGCTGCATGGCCATGAGGGCCATACCGGCGGCGCTGTTCGCGATCTCCGCGTCGGGACCGGTGAACAGACCGCCCAGAAACCGGGCGCCTCGGGCAAAAAACCCCTCCCCACGCATACGCTCCATCGTCGAGGCCATCGAGCCCACGGAGACCCAGTCCTGCGGGGTGATCTCGTTCAGCCGCTGGGACGCGATGTCCATGATCCCGGTCTCCTGCGCCGTGAGCAGCTGCCGGGGTATGAAGACCCCGTTCTCTATGATACCCGAGAAGTTGCCGCCGGTCGGGAAGCCAAACATGGCCGCCGCCTCCGCGCTCATGGGTTGGATGCTGTTTTTCTCGGTCGTCTCTTTCGGAGCGGCCGGCAGGGCCGAGTAGAAGTCGTACGCGTTGGTACGGGGGTTTCGGGGCACCTGTAGCGTCGTGACCCCGGGCCAGCGCTGCTGGACCTCCGGGGGCGCCGCGCTTATGGGCACATCTACCATCTGTGTATTGACGCCCTGCTGCTGCTGCGAGCCGAGAGACTTGTAGATCTCGGAGATATACTTTGCTTCCTCGACCATCCCGCTACCGAGGGTCTTAAGAAAAATCTGCATAAGACCGTCTGGCGACATGCCCACTTCCGCGATCAGCGCCGCAAGCTCCCGCTGGTTTTGCTCTTGGAGGGCCTTCTCCTCGAGCATCATCCGGACCTGCATACCCGTCTGGGCAGCGTAACCGAGAGGGGCTAGGCCCTGGGCGCCCTGTCCGCTGGCGATAAGGGCGGCGGCGCCGGCCTGCGTGGTAGCCTTACCCCCGCCGCCGAACGGCGCGAGCAGGCCCTCCTTCATCTTGTCGAAAAGCCCCGGCATACTAGTACCCCGCGGGGCGGGGGATGTCGGGAAGCCCCTGCATGAATTTCCGCTGGTATGCGGGGTCAAAGACAGAACCCAGAGTCGGATTCACGACGCCACCGCCGGGCGCGGCGCCGTACGTAGACATGGCCCCGCGGGCCACGGCGGCCGGGTTACCAGTGAACGCGCCGGCGGCCATCAGACCAAGCCCGGCAATGTCACCGACCAGGTTGCCGGGAGTGACTTGGGTCATGGTCTGGCCCGTCGGGCCGAGCCCGCCCTGGAGGAACTGCTGCGCCATCTGCTGGCGGAACAGAGGCTCCTGGGCCTGGCGCTCCCTGAGAGCGCGCATGTACTCCGAGTGCTGGAGTCCCTGCTGCATCGCGGCGTTAAACTGGCCCGACAAGAGCCCGCCTACCTGCTGCATCTGGGCGCGGTCGAGGGCCGCGAGGCGTTCGGCCTGAAGGACATCGTGGCGGGAACTACCAAAAGCATTGGCGCGGGTTGCTGCTTGGTTAGCCCCGACCGTCGCCTGCTGCCGCAGCCGGTCGAACTCCGTGCCGAGGTTCCCGATCACCGACTGGGTGTACGGGTTCATGAACTGCGCGATCTGCTCCGAGATCGGGCGCTCGTCCGGGCCCAAGAACATGGCGTTCGGGTTCTGGAGAATAGACCCGGCCGCTGCCTGCGCCCTCCCCCTGATCTGGTCCTGATACGCCTGTGAATTCGGGTCGAGACGCGTTGTCGTCGTCTGCCTCTTGTCCTTACCCATCCAGCCTCCGCACCATTTCTACTGAGTGGGGCTCCCAGCCTTCGGCGGCGAGAGCCTTAAGCCATCCACGACGACCGGACAAGGTAGCGACTGTGCACCCGCAGTCCCGGCCCCATGCCATGACCTTATTCGACAACGCAATAACGTCACCGAGGGTTCCTGTCGCTAGCCAGAAGTGTAACGTCCTCATGTTCGGCGCGTCATTGACCTCTGTGACAATACATGCGTCTTTTTCCAACCAAAGCTGCGCGTCCCCGTCCCTAACGGCCGACAAGACATGCTCGATTGAATGTGTCCCGCCCCCGTGCTGTAGCGCCTTCTTAAGTCCATCAACGTGTATGTAGATCCTCTGGATGTCTTCACTCATCCTGGATTTTAATTTGCGGGTCTTCGAGGTTAGAAATATCTAGCACGGCGTTCTCACCCCCGATAGATAGCGTGAGATCCGCGAGCACGGCCCTGGCGATGCTCGCCATTTCCGTTGCCCTCTTGAGCTCCCCTACCCACTTTAGGATTAGCAGCCGGTGCGCGTCTGTGGTTTCCATGTTAGTTACTCGGTTCCGCGCGAACTACGCCGGTTTTAGTCAAAACGAAAATAGCGCTGTCGTCGGCTACCGAAAGAGTTTCAAGTTCGGGTAGATGGACTTCCGGGAGATCAACGGTCAGCTCTTCCTTCAAAATACCTTCTAGTTCATTTTGCTCGTCGTCAGTAAGATCGAGCTTAATGTTGCCTTTTTCGTTAAGAAATGGCTGCACTCTTTCAGCGAACGCTTTTCTCAAAACTTCGAGTTCTTCTGAGATCTTACTGAACTTGTAAGAAAGCATAACGGGGCGCGCGCCGGTCAGTTTACCGAGCGCATCCATCGTCGGGACAATCTCAAAACCCTTGAGGGTTACAGTGTGGTTTGCCATGGTGATTTTTTTAGTTAAAGGAAATGGTAAAACATAAGTGTTAAAAATAACTTGTTACGACGCCGGCGCAATCGCGTCATGCCACGGCACGCCGTAAGCCTCGACCGGATTCTTCAGCTGGTCGATCTGCGCGATCAATGCCGCCTCAATGTCGTCTCGGTTGATTTGCTCCCATACCCACTCGAGGACCACGTCTTCCGTGAGATCATCGTAGGCGATGAAGTCGTCGGAGGTCGGATCTGGAGCGAAACTGCACCCGCCGTAGCTTGTCGCGCTGTGCCCGTCTTCGGTCCCATTAACGCGCCAGTAAGCAGTCACGACGCCGCCGTTGGCGACCTGGCGGTTCATCTGCTCAATTTTCCAAGCGATTTCCATTGTCAAATCTCCGTATCTGAACGCTTGCCTGCCTGACCGCCG
>Ga0070749_10000827_pt1 | contig 20859 bp, 33 predicted proteins | sample VirMetDEL_Nov_18_FD_75180 | JGI IMG/M metagenome (GOLD analysis project Ga0070749, IMG submission 75180) | Aqueous microbial communities from the Delaware River and Bay under freshwater to marine salinity gradient to study organic matter... | ecosystem: Environmental > Aquatic > Marine >...
CAGTGGTACATCGTTGGGGACTCCCTGTCCTGTGATCTGATTGGTGCTGGTACGGCCTTTGCCCTGCCTGTTGCTACTATTACCCAAGGTTGAGATTATGCCAAGCGTTACTTCTTCTCGTGATCGCTCCAAGCGGCGGTCCAATAAGCCTGTTACCAAAGGACAGAATCCTCAACGGGCCAATCGTCAAGCTGTTAGCCAAGCAAAGGTTACCTCCGCAAGCAATGGCAAACCCACGGGTGCTGCTGCTTCTCGGGTGACAACTGGTCGTGGTCAATCTTCCAAAAGTTCTGATGCTAAGTCTTGGCAAAAGATGAACCAACTCGGTTCTGCTAAATCCGCAAAGGCTGCTGAACCTAAGCCCCGGACTCCTGCTCCTGGGACTGGCAACGTTCTCAAAGCTGCCCAGCAGTTCAGTAAGGACAAGGCAGCAAAGGATCGGCAAGTCAACCGTGGTGTGGCGGCATTCCGTGCCAAAATGAATCAATCAATGGTAGGAAAAGCTGCCGCATTGGTTGGCGGTGCCAAAGCTCTTGGTCCTAAAGCTATTGCTGAAACCGTGGCCCCGCGTCCTACCGCTGACGGAACCCTCACCGCTGCCATGAAGCGTGGCGACTACAAGCCCCGTCAAGGTCCTGCTGTGCCACAGCGTCTGACGCAAGGTGGCATGGACAAAGGCTCCTTTGACAAGGCGTTTAAGGCTTCCCGCACTGCTGGGAAGAAGACCTTCACCTGGCGCGGTAAGAAGTATACCACCAAGATGAAATAGTCATGCCCCTATCTAAAGGCAAATCCAATAAGGCTGTGTCTTCTAACATCAGTAAAATGGTAAAGGAAGGTCGCCCAAAAAATCAAGCCATTGCCATTGCCCTTTCCAAAGCTGGCAAGAGTAAGAAGCGTAAATAACCACCAGAGGGGCCTACAAGCGCCATTAAGGCCCCTCCACCCCACATTAGGTATATCGTATTGTGAATCAAAAAACAGGCACCTTAGAAAGCCGCCTAGCGGCCAGTTTCCCTTTGTTCCTTTCCCTTGTATGGAAGTCGCTAGACCTGCCGCGTCCAACAAGGGCTCAACTTGCTATTGCTGGGTATCTCCAAAACGGCCCCAAGAGACTACAGATCTCCGCATTTCGGGGACTTGGTAAGTCGTGGATTGCTGCTGCTTTTGTTTTGTGGACCCTGTGGAAGGACATCGACAAGAAAATCCTCGTGGTATCCGCAAGTAAACAACGGGCGGATGACTTCACCATCTTTACTCAAAAGTGTATCCAAGAGTTTGAGTGGCTCGCTCACATGCGTCCACAAAACGATGACCAACGCTGGAGCAGAGTTTCCTTTGATGTTGCTGGGTGTCGCCCTGCTCAGTCACCATCGGTAAAGAGTGTAGGTATCACAGGACAGATCACTGGTTCTCGTGCTGACCTGATTGTGTTTGATGACGTGGAGGTGCCAGCAAACTCCGCAACCGACATGATGCGAGAGAAGCTTCTTCAACTGGTGACGGAGGGTGAGTCCGTGCTGACCCCCAAAAGGGATTCTAGGATTGTCTTTTTGGGAACCCCACAGACCACCTTCACCATTTATCGGACCCTAAGGGAACGGAACTATCGACCATTGGTGTGGCCAGCCAGGTATCCAAAGAGTCTTGTTGGGTATGAAGAGATTCTTGCTCCTCAACTACTGTCCGACATTGAAGAGAAAGGATTAGACAACATCGCTTGGGAACCAACAGACACACGCTTCTCAGAGATCAACCTTCTTGAAAGGGAACACAGCATGAGTCGAAGCAACTTCATGCTCCAGTTTATGCTTGACACGAGTCTGTCTGACTCCCTCAAGTTCCCCCTCAAGCTCAGCGACTTCTCAGTGATGCCTCTGGACCCCGGGAAGGGGCCTTCGGACGTGATTTGGGGTGCTGATAAGGAAACCCTCCTTGACATGCCCGCCGTGGCCCTTCCAGGCGACAGATGGCACCGACCCAAAAGTACCATCGATTACGTCCCCTATAATCAGACGATTATCGCTGTGGACCCCTCCGGTCGTGGTAAGGACGAGACTGTTGCTGTGGTCCTAAGCCAAATCAATGGGTTCATCTTTGTCAGGGACATGCTTGCCACGCAGGATGGTTATTCGGATACTACGCTTCGGGGTATCCTAACACTTGCAAAGAGATACGGAGCCAGTGTGTGTCTCATTGAGTCTAACTTCGGTGATGGGGCGATCATGGAACTCATGAAGAAACATGCCCAAGAAATGAAGGTTGGTATGATGTTTGAGGAAGTCCGTGCTACGACCCGAAAGGAAGACCGAATCATTGACACTTTGGAACCCGTCCTAAACCAGCATCGCATCATTATTGACCAAAAGCTCATTGATTGGGACTACCGCAGCAACCCAGAGATGGCCCCTGAGGAACGGCTTCCCCGTATGCTCATGTACCAACTGACACGGATGTGCCGTGAGAAGGGTGCCGTAAAGCATGATGACCGAGTTGATGCGCTCGCCTTGGGCGTGAAATATTTCCAAGACATCCTTGCCATCTCGGCAAAGGAACAGGACATCCAGAAGTCCCGACAACAGTGGTCCAACATGGTGGAGGGGTTCCTTTCTGCTCCGACCTTGGCCACCGATCTCCTTGTGGCGGGAAGCACCTTTGACGACCCCATAACCCAAGAGGAGGGGCCCATTTTTACCTGGATGTGACCGTTTTGAAACCCGTTGCGCTGGAAGGGGTTTAGTGGAAGGGCTATTATTACCCAGAGAAGTGGTGCTCTTTGGGTGTGGAAACAGCGGTTTCGTAAAGGGGGGACCTCTCTAGGGGGGTTCCTCCGACTTCCAAAGTTTCTTCTTCGTATCCCGTCAAACCAACTGTAAACTCCAGTGGGAACGGGTACGGGTATGGACGGACGGACCCCCTCCGGGGGGTTCGACACAAACAGAAAAGCTAGTGTTTACTAAGCGAGCGAAGCGAGCGTCCTACCAGCCCCACAGGGAAACGCGACCACTGTAAATAAAAACAAGAATAAAAAAAGACAAATTTTATTACTGTTATTAATTGTTTTTATTGTTATTAAGGAAGAATGTATCACGATAGGTAGTAATATGATATATAGCGACCTATCATGATACGGCTGTTATAGAAAGAAAAATAACAATAGTAACAATAATAACAGATAGTACCTATACTACTAGTACTACCGACACACCACTGTTACCCACAAAATGGCACCCGACATCAAACAACCATTTGAATCCCCCTATTCCTCAAACGTTCGTCTGGTCTGGATTACCCCAGCAGCAGAACACACCATTGAGTATTGTGCTAGGGTTAGTAATCCAAAGGGACAAAACAAGTTAGACACAACCGGAAAGTTGCTTCGCTACCTTGTTGCTAATAATCATTGGTCCCCCTTTGAGATGGCAAGTTGCTGCGTGGAGATCAATACCACGAGGGACATAAGCGCACAGATCCTTCGACACAGATCGTTCTCGTTTCAGGAGTTCTCTCAAAGGTACGCGTCTACTGTGGATGGACTTGGTGGGCTGGAGATTCCGCATCTCCGTAGGCAAGACCTGAAGAACCGTCAGGCTTCCCACGACGACCTTACCCGAGAGGAAACACAAGCCTTTTACAGGCGGATCTCTTCGTTGTTTGAAGACCTGGAGCATCTCTACCAAGAAATGCTGAGTTGTGGGGTTGCTAAGGAGTGTGCTCGTAAGATTCTTCCGATGAATAGTCCAACACGGCTTTACATGTCGGGAACCATCAGGAGCTGGATCCACTACCTTACGGTTAGGCGTGAAGAAGGTACACAACTTGAACATAGGGTCATTGCTAATCAGATCTATCAAATCCTCAACAAAGAAATGCCAAACCTATGGGAAGTGATCAACTGATTCTTAATGAGTTTAAAACACTCTATTGGGTATGGAAACGCGGTCTGCCTGATTGGGCCGCGTTCTTGTTGCTTGGGTTTCTTGTTTGGTTAGAAGACAGAACCATCAACAAGAGAATTGATAATGTTGTTGATGAGGCTATTAAGGAATATGAAAAGGTTGACCCACCTACTGCTGTTGTGTCGCCTCCTGTTTATTCCGAATCGGGTAGTGGCTTCTTTGATGAAATGCGTCTCACAGCCCCCTGGAAGGCTCAGGAAGACCCCTCCGACCCTCCGTAGGTGACATAGCACCTCCGGCCTCTCGGAGGGCCCTTCTGGGGGCTTCTAGGCGTCACTCATGAATTTTAACAGAAATTTGTGAAGTCCATACGCATATACGGCGACGCCCAGCACCCCCCATGGCCCCCCTTCCTAGTAGATTTGTTCTACTCCCCGGCCCCATCGTGTCCAAACCATGTCCAACCGGCCCTGTCCAGCCCCAAAAGCCAGGCCACCACTAGGTTGCGTCACTGTCCGATAGGCAGATACGCAAGCATTTGGACAGGGATAGCAGTACAAATGCACTATGTGCTACATATAACGCGGGCGCGTGTAGTACGCGTGTACTTTTTATATAAAATCTGTGCCCTTCGCAATAACGCTTCCTTGTTGAGAATGTTAAAAGATGTGGGTGATTCTCGCGCCTTGGGCCTAGCAGGGCTTAGGTTGGCTTCGAACCTAGAAAACAGAAGAAGGAAAGCGACGCAGGCCGGGGGTCTCGCGCGATGGGCCATGTTGTGCCCACTTGCGCGTGGTGACCTTTGGACGGTCTGCAGCCCGATGGTGGCGACCATTGCAAATAAACGCGGAGAGTAGGCAGCTCCAGTCGCGCCTAATTTATTCTTTTATTTGGACAGAACGGCCAGCCGTTTTTATCAACGTCGATTCGTTGACTGTCCCATTGCCCATAACTATTGGGCACACACACACACAAACATCATCATGACTACACTTCACGAAGCCCTTGCCGCTCGTTTTACCGACAATGATGAGATCCGCGACATAGCTAATCATGGCTGTCCCGGCGGTGTTAATGGTTTCATTTGGAACTATGAAGTCGCTGAATTCTTCGATCAATATGAAGAAGAGATCTATGATTATCTCAATGATTGCGAGATGTCTATGAAAGATTTTGTTAAAGACAACGGCAACACTATTACCACACTCAAAGTTAACATGGTGTGGGCTGTTGTTGAACAATGGTGTCATGTTTCAAACATGATTAATCAAATGGAAGCTGTTGCACTTGCATCCTGATTGTTACACTTAGGGATGAGTTAATCGCCATCCCTTTCTGTAACCCTTCAAGGTTACACTTCTCACAAACCTCTTATCTATGAAAACCGCAACCTTCCGCATCACCACAAGTTATGGCAACATACGTTGCTATCCTGTGGATGCAACTGCCAAGCTATTGTGTGATCTTTCAGGGTTTAAGACCTTACTACCAAACACTTTAACTATCATGGAGGATCTAGGTTTCATTTGTATTAATGAGATCAATGATTCCACGATCACACCTTCCCAACTCTACTAAATCACAACAATGCGAGCCAACACGCGCCACATCTCTGGAATGCTTCAATTAGCATCACAAGCTGACATTATGTCTGGTCTTGATTGGTATGATCGCGCCTACAATTTAGCAGTGCGATTCATTCACACTTACGATGGTTTAACTATGGGTCAAGCTGTAGGCGTGATCAGTGCGCTTAGCCCAAACAACAAATGGGAACGTAACTGTATCGATGCTGAGGCTATGATTAAAACCTGGCACATCGGTGGTGATTATAACGCCATCAAGGTGTGTACATTCAACAAAAACAAACAAAAGGCAATTGCTATTCTTAGTTTGGACATGGAATCAGTAGACACTGAGGCCATTGCTAACATCCTAAGTGGGCAGAAAGTAGTCGCATTTTATCGCTCAATCATGGGAGATAAGAATGCTGTCTGTGTTGATGGTCACGCCTACGCTATCTTTATTGGGGAACGTGTTCCTGCAAGCAAGACCCCATCAATCGCGCCTAAGTTGTTTGAAACCATTCAACGTGCCTATCAACTAGTTGCTAAGCGCAGCGTAGATCTCTGCGGTGTTGAATTGTCCCCAACACAGGTTCAGGCTGTTACTTGGGTCACCTATCGGAGACTAATCAAATGAGCTACTTTCTCAACACTTACGAACTTGACGAGGTATTTCCAATGACTGAAACTGTTTCCCTGCGCTACACCCTTGATGAGGAATGTCCCATTGATGAGTACATGGATGAGGGTATTGTTCATGACTATGAGATTCATGGTGGTAACTATGTTGTTCGCTTTAATGGGGTTGATGAAACTTTGATTGAATCAATGAACCCTGATGATCTTGCTGAGTTCTTTGGTATTGAGTCTGAGTTTGTTATTGCTGTTGAGGTGATAGAATGAGTCACCTCAAAAACATTCTATTATTCCTAATCCCTTTCACGATCACCTATGCTATCATCTCCGATCTTGGGAAGCCCCAACATCATTATCATTCCCCTAATCCTATTGGTGGGTCTGATCAAAATCTATCGCAACCTCATGGTAATTAAATGATCATGGCGCAATCCTTAAAACAACAGGTCAGGGCTGCTATCAAACGTGGCAACACTGAGTTAGCTCTTGAGTTACTGAAGGGGCTTGAGAATCCAAAACCACCAAAACCCAAGAAACCCTCTAAGTTGGATCAACCTTATTACTTCCCATTTGTTTACTACTAATGAGCAAGGCAACAAAGGATCAGGAACCTGACTTTGGAGAGTTCCCACCAGAGATAAAGCGTCTCATCATCCAAATAAAGGATCATGGATCAGACACCCTAGATGAGATGCAACGTATGCTGGTTGTTCAGATCTTCCGAACAGCAGCAATGACAACAGATCCTAGGATTATCTGGGTTCGTAATAAGATTCAAGAGGCACACCTTGAGTATTGCTTCCGATTACCAACAAGGAAGCGATGATTAAACCTTGGTCGTTTTCTTTTCCTGATGGAACAAAGGGTTGTGTTATGGCGGAGAATAAATCTCATGCCATAATGACAATAATTGAACTTAACCCAACACAACTGATTGAAACGCTGTCCCTCTATTTGGAACCTGAATGGACTTCGAATCCGCTTTGCGAATCACAAGCCGCCAACACCTGCCCCACCCAGAAGAGTTAGCTACTCACCTGAGTGAGGTATTGACATGGAGGCAACTTAGGAAACTTGCCAAACGCAACAACATCAAACAGTACAGTTACCTCAACAAAAAGGGATTAGCTACTGTTCTTGCTTATCAAGCCTTTAACAAGGCATCACGTTATCCACAAATACATGGATTGGAAATCGTACAAGGGAATTGATTATGAAGCTCAGCTTTATGAACTTCTTCATTGTAGTTTGGATCGTCTCATTGATCTTGGGTCCAGGTTAGAAGCACATGGAGATGTTCTTGCTACCCATGAAAAAGACATGGAAACAGGAGAACTTACAAAGCTTCCTGATGTTCACCCTGAGGACCTATTGATTGCACAACTAGGATTAGATGGTGCTGAAGAAGAGATTGAAGCAACACAGGAACTAGTTAAGATTGTGTCTAGGATAATGATAATCCGTAACGCTAGAGAAATCATTCGATCATCTGAAGCATCCTGATTTATGGCAACCACTGAGCAACTCGCCCGTCAGTTACAGCGAGAACTTGATGCCCGTAGTGAGGCAATCAAACGCCTAAGGGAACGTACTAGGACTGCTGAGGAACGCTGCTATGCCAGTTCGACTGTATATGGATCTGCCTTTATCAGCAAAGGATTAGAACTTATTACAGAGCAAATTAGCAATCAACTTCATGTAATTAATTTAGGAAGGGCTTCTGATAAAGCAGATGCCATTCTTTCTATTCAAAGTTGTGAACCTTGTGTATTGGCTTTGATTACTGCCAAGGGTGTTCTTGACATTCTTGGAATGCGTAGAATTGAAGATCTTACTTATAAAGCAGCTACAACTCATATTGGAAATTTGGTTTATCATCAAATGATGTTAGATCAATTTTGTAATGAGAATGCTGATTTATTTAATAAGACTCGTCTTCACATTCACGATCACAAAGGCTATTCGTACAAGGTTCAACGGTATCGGGCGGTTATGAGGCGCTACGAAATCACACTTTTGAAATGGAGCAACACCGTAAAACACTTGGTTGGTGCCTGGTTAGTAGATCAACTTGCTCGTGCCACCGGATGGATCACCACCAGGATCGGCTACAAGGGCAAGAAAGACAAGCTGACCTACCTGGTATACCATCCAGAGTTTTTAGAGGCCAAGGAGGCGCTCCTAGAGCAGGCTGAGGCACTTGCGGCATGTATGTGGCCTATGCTGTGCGAACCCAACGACTGGACGACTGTCCACAAAGGGGGGTATTTGACCAATGATTTGAGGAGGCTGACAAAGCTGATCAGGACTAGGGTTTTGGGGGAAGGGCTATTATTACCAGACAGCAAGGCCCTCGTCATGCTGAACCTGCTCCAGAAGGTGCCCTATCGGATCAACGACAGGGTTCTCCAACTAGCCAACTTCTGTATGGAACGCCGCCTTGTGGTGGGTAAATTCCGAGCGGAGGAGCCAACACCTCCACCGCCAAAGCCAGAGCCGTGGGAAACAGCCTCGGAAGAGGATCAAGTTTCTTATCGGAGAATGAGGACCAAGATTGAAGATCGGAACTCAGCTCTTGCACAGAAGAATTACAGGACAACTGAAGCCCTGTATGTAGCTAACAAGTACAAAGGAGAAACCTTTTGGATTCCCTGGTCGTTTGACTTCCGGGGAAGAGTCTATCCAATTCCAACTAGCTTTAGTCCACAAGGAACAGACTTTGAAAAAAGTCTTATTTACTTTGAGGAAGAAGGGCCAGTTAATGAGTGGTGGTTAGCCTTTCAGGTTGCTACTACTTATGGACTGGACAAGGCTCCTATGGATGAAAGAATAACATGGGTCAATAACAACCATGAATTCTTGAGTCATCTTGCTGATGATCCTGAGGGAACAATCTCTGAGTGGTCACAGGTAGAGGAACCTTGGTGTTTTATTGCTGCTGTGTTGGAGTATGATCAATGTGTTATCAAGGGAACTAAGAAGACTTCTGGTCTTCCTGTGTCTGTTGATGCTACTTGTTCTGGTCTACAACATTTGTCAGCATTGGCATTGGATCGGACTGCTGCTGAAATGGTTAATGTTGTTCCCACTGACAAACCTTCTGACGGGTATTTGATTGTTGCGGAGAAAGCAAAGGAAGTTCTTCCTGAACAGCTTCACAATCACATCACAAGAAAAGTCACCAAACGAACTGTTATGACTACGCCTTACGGTGTCACCCTTAATAGTGCTAGGGACTACATTCGTCAGGAACTCAAGGATGTTGAACTTGAGCAAGGTGAGTTACAGATGATAGTTAAAGCTATCTATCAGTACGGTGTCAGGCAAGTCTTTGATGGTCCTTGTCGATCAATGGAGTTTATCCAAAAGGTTGCTGGGGAACGTATCAAAAGTGGAGCTACATCCATTGATTGGGTTACTCCTTCTGGTTTTCCTGTTCATCAGGAATACCGTTGTAATGAAGTTGAAAGAGTTCGCACAAGATTACTTGGTGAACGCATTGCTTCTTACTTGTTGAAGGAGTGGGAAGATCGACAGATTGACCTAAAGAAGGCTAAGGTAGCTGCTAGCCCGAACCTAATCCACAGCCTTGATGCAGCCCTTCTTCACCTTGTCTTTGCCGAATGGGAGAGGCCCTTCACCGTCATTCACGACTGTGTGTTGGGACGTTCCTGTGACATGGACGACATGGGCAGTGCGATCAGGGACAAGTTCATTGAGATCTACTCACAGCCAGTTCTTAAGGATTGGTCCAGGCAACTGGGGGTTGACTTTGATGAGAGTGTCATGTTAAATACTCTTGACATCAATGATGTCCAACAATCCGCTTATTTCTTTTGTTGATGGATTACTCACTGTCTGACATTGCTGAACGGTTGTGTCTTCATGTCTCTGTTGTGGAGAATTATGAGGAAGAATGGTTGGCACAGCAGGATCAAGTTGATGAGGACTTTATGTCTGAATCGTTTTATGATTTCCTGTGCCGTACCTTTGCTGAGTGTGCGTTTTTAATTCATGCTGTTGAAACAGAAGCTAATGCAATGGAGTGTCTGGAAGTTTATGATGAGACATACACCAGCATTGCCGGTGCTTTGAATTATGAATGACACCGAATCCATGTTGATGGATCTCATCATTCCATCAGATGCTTATGCACTTGAATTGGCTGAGCAATTTAACATTGAGTATGGATTGCGTTGGATACCTGAGTACGTCCAGTACTTGGCAACCAAATGTGATCTGCTCTTAGATGACAATCTAATTGATCATCTTTCCCTCTTCGCTACCCACGAACAAATCACCAAAAATGTCTGACTCTCGTTTTATTATCACCACCACCCTTGAAGGGTACATCAACGCTCTGTTGCCTTCTGGTAAGTTCAACAACTGTACCATTGGCTTCCGCATTCCTGAGGAGGAGCTATCTAAGTTTGATGCTGTCTATGAGCAAGCCCTTGAATGGGGCAAGAACAAGATGGCAGGCAAGCGATTCTCTGCTGAACTCCCTAAGTGGGATGAAGAGGGATTCGTTAAGGTGTCTTACGGTGGTGATTCCACAAGCCCTATGTTCCCTTGGGTTGATACTGATGGGGTTCCCATTGACATGGACACCCAAATCTGGAAGGGCACTGTTGTTAAGCTCATCGTTGATCTGAAGCCTTATGTGTTCGGAGCAAAGGTGGGTTGTTCCCTCAAGGTACGTGGAGCACAGATTCTCAAGCTGGTTAGCGGCGGAGGTTCTGATAGTGGCGGCCTTGATGAAAGCAGCGTGGCAGCTCTCTTTGGTAAGTCGGATGGTTTCAAGACTGGTAGCCCCAGCTTTGAGCCGAATGAGGATCCAGGGAAAGGCCCTGTCGGTTATGATGAAGACGACGTTCCCTTCTGATCATGGATAAGTACGCCGTCTTGGAACGTATTGCTGATCTTGAAGAGGAGATGCTGATGTATGATTATACCGAACCCAAACGGTATGAGATTGACAAGCAGATCCAAAATCTTGAAGATTGGCTAGAGGATCTTAGGGCAGGATAATGCCAAAATACCGTAGCCGACTAGAAGAAAAGCTGGCACGGTGGTTTGAACTGAATGGGCACCAGTTTGAATATGAAACTCTAAAGCTTAACTACACCTTGTCTGCTGTTTATACACCAGACTTTATCTTGCCCAACGGGGTTATCTTGGAAGCCAAGGGTTACTTCAAACCAGAAGATCGGAGAAAGATGTTAGCCATTAAAAAGCAACATCCGAATCTTGATATTCGACTTGTCTTCCAACAGCCCTACAACACGCTCACAAAGACCAGCAAGACTACCTACGCTAAGTGGGCAGAGAAGTATGGTTTCCTGTGGGCACCCGCACACGCTATTCCACTTGATTGGTTCGATGATCTCAACTGCAACGGCAACTAAGGAACAAATCCTTAAGCAACTTGGTGAGCGTTTCGCTGACACGCTTGTTGAATGTCTGGATTATGTCCATACAAAGGACATTACTCCTGATGACATTGCCAAGTTGATTATTGATGAGCTTGAAGACTGGATGGCTTATCACGCTTCAATGACTAATGCTGCTGAATCGGTTCGACATGCACTCCGAGAGCGAGTTTCTTAGGCACGAACCATGTCCTAGTTGTGGTAGTAGTGATGCCCTTGCTCGTTATACTGACGGACATGGGCATTGCTTTTCCTGCCTCTACTACGAACATGGGGACGACACCGCACCACCCACCACACCTACCCAAAAGCGATTCATGGACTTTACTGGGGACTTTGTTCCTCTCAAAGGTAGAAACCTAAGGGAAGATACCTTAAAGAAGTTCAACGTTCGATATGACCACGACACCAAAACCATTCGGTTCCCCTACTACTCTCAAGCTGGCCAACTGGTTGGATTCAAGAGTAGGGACACCGACAAGGACTTTAGGTGGACTGGTAAGAACGAAGATCACGCCTTGTTTGGACAACAACTATGGGGTCGTGGTAAGGAGATTGTCAGCACGGAGGGTGAGTTAGATTGCCTTAGTGTGTATCAACTCCGCCCCACCTGGCCGGTAGTTAGCCTACCTAACGGCGCTGCTGGTGCCAAGAAGGCCCTCCAACACCAGCTAAAGTGGTTGATGGGGTTTGAATCAATCATCCTCTTCTTCGATAACGACGAGGCGGGACAACAGGCAGCACAAGACTGTGCTAGTTTGTTTCCACATGATCGGCTGTTTATCGCACGACTTGACTCTTACAAGGATGCTAATGAAGCTCTCATCGCAAAGGATTATGAGGCAATCACCTCAGCAATTCTCTGGAACAAGAAGCCTTACTCCCCAAAAACTGTCATCGATGGAAGAGACCTATTCTCTCTCGCCACTCGCCCACTTCATGGCAGGGATGCTAATTGGCCCTTTACTGCTCTTGACAGCATCACTAGTGGTCTTCGAAAAGGAGAACTCGTCACGATCACAGCCGGTTCAGGAGTCGGTAAGAGTACCTTCTGTGGTGAGATAGCCCAGGCTCTTGTTGATCAGGGTGAGAAGGTTGGATACATTGCCCTTGAGGAAAGTCTTCAACGGACTGCCCTTAGGTTGATGTCCGTCAAAGCCAACAAACCCCTTCATCTAAACAATGAACTGCCTGAGGAAGATCTTAAAAGGGCTTTTGATGCTTCTCTTGGCACCGGCTCAGTATATCTACGTGATGGCTTTGGGTCTGTGGATCCTGATAGCATTCTCAGTGATTGTCGTTTCATGGCCCTTGCAAAAGAGGTTGGGTGGATTGTATTGGACCACCTATCTATTCTTATGTCGGGTAATGAGAGTCATGACGAACGTAAGCTTATAGATGTAACCATGACCAAGCTCCGCTCCTTTGTGGAGGAGACTGGTATTGGTATGCTCCTGATCAGCCACCTGAAGCGCCCACAAGGCGACAAGGGGCACGAGGATGGCCAACAGGTTAGCCTTGGGCAGCTACGGGGCAGCCACAGCATCGTACAGCTCTCAGACATGGTGATTGCTCTTGAGCGCAACCTCTCTGCTGGAGACAACATGGCCAACATCAAGGTTCTTAAGAATCGCTTTAATGGTCAGACCGGACAGGCCGGAACCATCACATTCAACGGATCTACTGGTAGAATGACCGAAGATCTATCAACCGCCTTCAAGCCCACCCCAACCTATGATGACGATGACCCCTATGGATTCTGAAGAGACATGTATAACGTGTGGGTGGAACCACTTTATCTACAGTGAGATGGTTCCTGGTGGATGGTTTTGTGAGGAGTGTGGAACTCCTTCTGCTGATACTCAAGAACTCCTCGACCGGGAAGAACCCGGCAACTGGTCATGACTGACCTCTCACCCGCCGCACAGGCAGTGCTTGATGCTGTGCTGCAAAAGAGCAATCTCAGCCCCACCGTTCCCGTTGCCGCCGCCGCCCTGCGGGCTGCTGCTGATCAGGTGATTTCGCCATTGCCACCACCATGCGAAGACTTTGATGAGTACGCGCAAGGCTTCTTGTCAGCTCATGTCAAGTACCGCGCCGAACTCATCACCATCGCCGCCGAGCTGGAGGGTTTTGAATGAAACTTCTTTTCGACATCGAAACCAACGGTCTGCCCCGTCAGGGGCTTGATCACATCCACTGTATCGTTATCAAGGACATTGATACCGAACAAACCTTCCGCTTTAATGACACCGGCCTTAGTGACTCTGTAACCAATGGTATTACCCTTCTCCAAGAGGCTGATGTTCTCATCGGTCATAATATTGTTGGCTTTGACATACCCGTTATTGAAGGCATCTACCCGTTCTTCAAAACCAAAGCCACCCTATTCGACACATTGATCCTTAGCCGGATGTTCTTTCCGGATATCCTACATCGAGACTTCCGCAAAAAGCCCATTGGAATGCCAACAAAGCTATTCGGTAGGCATTCTTTGGAATCTTGGGGTTATCGACTTGGCGATTACAAGGGTGAGTTTGCTAAGAAAACTGACTGGGTTTCCTGGTCCCAAGAGATGGAAGACTATTGTGAGCAGGATGTTCACGTTGTTGGATCACTCTTCAAGTTGTTTGAAAACAAAGGAATTGCCGACTATGAAGATTCCATCCGCCTTGAACATGACCTAGCCACGATCATGGCTAAGCAGGAAGTATCCGGCTGGCCCTTTGATGTTGTTGCTGCTCAAAAGTTGGAAGCCACTCTCCGAACAGAGATGGACCAACTAGCAGACAAGATGCGGGAAACCTTTCCGTATGTTGATGGGGGACAGATGGTGCCAAAGCGGCCCAACCAAACCCGTGGGTACATCAAGGATGCCCCCTTCACCAAACTCAAGGAGTTCAATCCCACAAGCCGCGATCACATCGGCTGGGCATTCATGACTTGGAGGAACTGGAAACCAGAAGTCTTTACCGACACTGGCCGCCCCAAGATTGATGAAGGTATCCTTATGGGTATCGACACTCAAGAATCCCTGATCTTTGCCCGCATCCTTGAACTACAAAAGGCCCTTGGACAACTGTCTGATGGCGCTAATGCTTGGCTCAAAGTTGTTACCCGCAATGGACGAATCCACCATGTCTGTCAACTCGCTACCAACACAGGCCGTAATGCACACTCACGCCCCAATCTTGGGCAGACGAGCAGTGATCCGCGTTGTCGGGCGTTGTTCCTACCGGGTGAAGGCATGGCTCAAGTGGGTGCGGATGCTTCTGGTTTGGAGCTTCGTATGCTCGGTCATTATCTTTCTTATTTTGATGGAGGGTCTTTTGCTGACGTTGTTGTCAATGGGGACATTCATCAACAGAATGCTGATCGAGTTGGCTGCTCGCGCAAGGACGTTAAGACCTTGACGTATGCCTTTATCTATGGAGCATCTGATAAAAAGATCGGTTACTCATTGGATAAATCCCTAGATGACAAGAAAGCAGTCGCCTTGGGAAAGGACATCCGCAAGAAGTTTCTTGAGGCCATCCCAGGCCTAGAGGGGCTCCTGACGGCTGTCAGCAAGAAAGCTGAGAGTGATGTGCTCAAGGGCCTTGACGGGCGTCCTATCCGCCTTCAGGGCAAGAAACACGCTGCCCTCAACTACCTGCTCCAAAGTGCTGGGGCCATTGTTTGTAAGAGATGGAACGTCATTGCTTATGAACAATTTCAACAACTAGGGTACAGATGGGACATTGACTATCAATGGCTTGGATGGATCCACGATGAAATTCAACTCGCTGTTAAACCACAACTCATTAGTGATGCCAAGTTCCAACTCGAATGGGCAATCGTCCAAGCCGGAGAGTACTACAACCTCAAAGTCCCGCTTGCCTCTGAAGCAAAAAATGGCCTCTCGTGGGCAGACTGCCACTGATCTTCAATTGCGTGTTGACGCTGACTTCTATGCTTACCGCGCTTGTCAATCGGCTGAGACTGAACTTGATTGGGGGGATGACCTCATCACCATTGCTAGTAACTTCCGAGTTGTCCTTGACATCTTTGAAGGAGAACTCAACAACCTCAGAAAAAGATTTGACACCAACAATGTCACCCTCTACTTCTCTGACACCAAAAACTTCCGTAAGGTTGTATGTCCCGACTACAAGGGAAAACGCACTAAAAGGAAACCTGTGGGGTACAAGCGACTCCTAGATTGGTGTGGTGCTCATTACAAGGTAGTACGGTATCCGAACATCGAAGCAGACGATGCCCTTGGCCTTGAGTGTCACCTTGACCCTAGAGAGTTTATTCTTGTTAGTCCCGACAAGGACATGAAACAGATCGCTTGCCGGTTGTATAACGGGGAAGAGGAGATCACTGTGACCCCAGAAGAGGCAGACTACTGGTTCTGGACGCAGTGTTTGACGGGTGATCCTGTTGATGGATACAAAGGTGTGCCCGGCATTGGTGGTGTTGGTGCCAAGAAGATTCTGGAAAAGGCAGAGAATCCTTGGGAAGCTATCCTTGAGTCTTATATCAAGGCTGGACAGACTGAGGATGATGCCATCCGCAATGCTCGCTTGGCGCGTATCCTTCGCCCTGGAGAGTATAACTCAACAACGAAGGAACCTATTCTATGGACACCGCCTACATTGGCTTAGATCTTGGCTTATTGTTGGCTATTGTTTACATACTTGAACCCAACCTACCATACTATCTTAAGCTAAAGATAAGTGAACAATTCATCAACCTCAACCTACGCCTCTATCAAGGAGTATTTAGAATCCGAATCTGGTATGACCAACAATCGTTACGACCGGGACCAGTGGGACGATTTTTACGAGAGCGAGAACTCCGTAACATCCAACGAAAATACAGCGACTTTTTCAAAGATCAACCCTAAGCATTACCAACATGGACGAATCCAAGTTTGGGATTTTATTGTGGATCAGCAGCTCGATTTTCTGGCTGGTAATGTCGTTAAGTATCTCTGCCGTGCTGGCCGAAAGGATAAGGAGTCTACGCTTGACGACCTCCTCAAGGCTCAAGTATACCTCAATAAAAAAATCGAATCCCTGACTGATGAAAACCCCTGAGCACCTGATTGAACAAGCGTTTGTCTTTCGACTTGCTGCTGAACAATCAATTGATCCAGATGATGAAGCAGTTCAAGAGATGCAACTCACCCTCATTCGGGAAGAGTTTAATGAACTTCTTGAGGCTCACATCAATGAAGAAGAAGAATCCGATAAGGTTCATACCTTAAAGGAACTAGCAGATCTCGTCTTTGTCTGTTACCAATATGCCGTTGCTCGCAACTGGAACCTTGACATCGCCCTAACGCGAGTGTTCGAATCCAACATGAGCAAGTTCGTGGACGGGAAGCCCCTCCGCCGCGAAGATGGTAAGATACTCAAGGGGCCCAACTACCAACCACCTTTCCTTGACGACCTCGTATGACCGCCTTTGCTGACCTCGGGGACACCCCCAACACTATCGCCCGGACTGGTCGCGTCCAGAATTGGATCGATGATCCGGAATCCCGTTTGCCCGTGTCTTGCACAGTCTTTGTTGTTGAAGATGAAATGGAGGGACCCAATGGAATCGAAGCCTCATGGCGCTTTGTCTCACACGCTCTCCGCAACGGAGCAGGAGTTGCTGTTCACCTATCTAAACTCCGTGAACGAGGCAGCGAAAATGGAAGAGGACTCGTGGCGTCTGGCCCTGTGTCATTCGCCCGCATCTACTCAACCCTCAACGAAATCCTGAGGCGCGGTGGTGTCTACAAGAATGGTGCCGTGGTGTGTCACCTTGATTACACCCACCCTGATGCTATTGAGTTTATCAAGGCTTCCCGCACTGAACTATCTTGGGTCAAGCGTTGCCTCAATGTAGATCCTGGGTTCCTCACCACTGCTTCCCCTGAGCTGATTGACGCCACCCTTGAAGGTATTAAGAAGGGTGACATTTGGCTGAATAAGATCCGCTACGACGCGGAAGGTAATCGAATTTATGGAAATGTCTGCCTTGAAGTTTATCTTCCTAGCCGTGGTACTTGTCTACTTCAGCACATCAATCTGGGTGCTTGCCGCCTTGAAGACCTCACCCCAGCTTTCGTAGAAGGGATGACTTCTCTTGTTAATCTTCATGCCAAGACTGGTGTGGGAGAAACAGGAGAGTACCTGGATCCTGAGGTGGATAAGCAGGTTGGTTTGGGTGTGCTTGGGCTGGCTAACTTTCTTTGTCAGAACAACGTCACCTACAAACAATTTGGAGAAGCCTTAGATGCTTACCATTCACACCAACCGACACACACACCAGCATACATTCTCGTTTCAGAGCTGGCCAAGTCAATTGAAATTGCGGCGCAGATCGCTCGTCAAGCAGGTATGCACCGGGCCTTTGCTATTGCTCCTACCGCTTCTTGTAGTTACAACAACATTGATCTTCGGGGCTACACTACCACTCCTGAGTTGGCTCCTCCTATCAGCCGCCACGTTGACCGCGATTCTGGGACGTTTGGAGTACAATCATATGCGTACCCGCCTGATTGCGAAATCGCGTCGGAAGTAGGGTGGCATGATTACCGAAAGGTAGTTGATGGGGTAGTGACGTTGTTCCGCTCAACAATGCTATTTCATGGATACTCCTTCAATAGCTGGTCCGATGTTGTGACTTATGACCGAGAGTTCCTTAGGGAATGGATGGCATCATCCCAGACTTCCCTTTACTATGCTCTTCAGGTCATGCCAGATACGCAAGCAAAGGATGATGCTCTTGCTGCCCTAGATGATGACTTCAAAGATCTCTTCTCATTTGAAGAGGAGGATTGTGGTTGTCCTGTTTCCGAACCAACCAACGACAACATTTGTATTCCTTGCGGAGAATAATGAACGCAACTCTTTCCCCCTATGATCAAGTAATTTCAAGAAAAAGAAAATGGACTCCGGTTGCTGTTCAAAAGGGGAAACTCGTTGACGGGGCTGAGGATGCACTTTACCGTGCCCTTGGTCTCCGTCATCTTGAATTGCCGGTGCGAGAGTTCCTACAACAGGGACTCGAAAAGGAACTACCTAATACCCCTGGTGTTAGAGAAGCTCTTCTGTCTAACCAGTTGGATGAAGAGAGGCATGATCAAGCCCTTAACTATGTAGTGGCTGCTCATGGTTCAAATGAAAAGTTTGAATCCGAAGCCAAGCACATTCTTAAGGCGTGGCTGGATGCCCCTGAACATCCACTTCTAAAAGCCGCTATCCTTGAACGCAGTGTCTTCTTCGTCATCCTCCCCTTCTTCCGATTCAACGGTGACATCGGAATCCGAACCACAGCAGCCGACATCAGCCGAGATGAACAAACGCATGTCGCAATCCACTCGATGGTCTGCTCCGAGTTGGGCCTTAAGTCCACATCAAGCCTCAATCGACTTCGTAGAGCGACTGTGGGATGGGTAGTAGATGGGCTGGGTAAATCTCAAAATAAGTATCTTGATAAAGATTTTTGGTTGGCTCAATCTGATTCCCTCTACGAAAGAGGAAAAGCACCAGGACTAAAGGAAACCCAGCGGGCTCGTATGCCTGCTTTCTTTGAAGCCTCTAACAACGACCTTCCACAATATGGCTGACGCCTACTTCGACACCGAAACCATTCCCCTCACCAGTGTTATTGGTGGGAGGATTGATCTGAACACTCTTATTGAAGAGCTTGATCATATGTATCCAGACAACTATCCAGACCACGAGATGACACCGTGGGAGGCTGGACGTATGGCTGGAGTGATTGAAGTGATTCGATTCCTTAAATCAAAACGTAAGCTTTAACATCATGTGTCTTTCTCCTAAAATGCCACCCCCGCCGGAACCGCCGCCCCCGCCCCCGGCTCCTGTGATTACGGGAACTCAACCCACCACGGTTAAGCCCACCATGTCTAAGCGGGCTTCGCTGCGTCAAGCAAGCCAAGGCCCCTCTAGCCTGAGCATTCCTCTTGGCGGTGCTGGTGGTGGAGCATCCTCCACTTCTCTGACTAATCTTAGTATTGGTAAATAACAAATGGAAAATCAATCTGCCGCAAGTCGTTACGCAAAGCTGGCAAGCGACAGAACGATCTTTCTCGATACTGCTAGGGATTGTGCAGCCCTCTCTGTTCCTTATCTTTTGACCCCTACTGGGGTTGTTAATGGACAGAAGCTGCCAACTCCCTGGCAATCCATGGGCGCTAAAGGCGTTAACGTCATGGCATCTAAGCTGATGCTAAGTTTGTTCCCTGTGAATGCAACTTTCTTCAAGCTTCAGATTAATGATGGTAAGCTTAGCTTGGACCCCACTTTAAGTGCCTCTGTTAAATCAGAGATTGATCTTTCCCTTTCCAAAATGGAACGGGTGGTCATGCAAAACATTGCCGAATCACAGGATCGTGTTATCCTCCACCAGGCAATGAAGCACTTGATTGTAACCGGAAATGCTCTGGTATACATGGGCTCAAGTGGTGTAAAACTTTATCCTCTTGACCGTTTTGTGGTTGTCCGTGATGGAGAGGGTAATCCCACCGAGGTCGTTACTGTTGAATCAATTGACCGTCAATTCCTTCCTGCTGAGTTTCAAACAGAAGCAATCAGGAATGTCAATGATGTTGCTGATAATACTAGTGCTCCTAGTGTTGATGTGACCGTTGGCGAAAATGAGGTCGCTGTTTATACTTGGGCCAAGCTCAAGGATGGACAATGGCGTTGGCGTCAAGAAGCCGAAGGTAAGGTTCTTCCTGATTCCTTTGGTAAGGCTCCAAAGAATACAACTCCGTGGCTTCCTCTCCGATTCAATGTGGTTGATGGGGAAGACTATGGACGGGGCCGAATCGAGGAATACCTTGGTGATCTAAGGTCCCTTGAGGGGCTCATGCAAGCCATGGTGGAGGGTTCTGCTGCCGCTGCTAAGGTGGTGTTCCTTGTTAGCCCTGCCGCTACTGTGAAGCCTTCTACGCTTGCCAAGGCGGGCAATGGAGCAATCATCCAGGGCCGTGCTGAGGACGTGACTGCTGTTCAAGTGAGCAAGCAAGCCGACTTCTCCTCTGCCTATCAGATGATCCAGTCCCTGACTCAACGGCTGTCTGAGGCGTTCCTGATCCTCTCCGTGAGGCAATCTGAGCGTACCACTGCCGAAGAGATCCGTGCTACCCAGCAGGAACTCAATGAACAACTTGGAGGCATCTATGGTAACCTTACCGTGGAACTGGTTCGCCCGTACCTCCAACGGAAACTGTTTACCCTTCAACGCTCTAAGGAACTTCCACAACTGCCTAAGGGTATTGTGTTCCCAACCATCATTGCTGGCCTTGAGGGCATTGGC